>CETH01112787.1_pt1 | contig 26385 bp, 25 predicted proteins | sample 361461 | NCBI WGS metagenome assembly CETH01 (sample SAMEA2622695, study PRJEB7988) | marine metagenome | isolation source: saline water (ENVO:00002010), including
GTAATTTTTTTACACTTTTAATAATTTTTTGAACATTTTTGTTCATTGTCTTGCCAACAATTAAAATCTCTTTTGCTTTGGTTACTTTTCCTTTCCAGGAAAATATTGAATCAACATTGTTAATAATATTAGCACATGCCACCAGTTTCTTTTTTACGAGAAATTCAGCTATTTTGTATGCCTCTTTTTTCTTCGGACAGGTAATGTAAAAGAATTTAATACCCTTCATATTGATAATTTAATATATTAAATACATTATATTCAATGGGCAAACTCATAGCAATTAGACATGGACAAAGCACTTGGAATGCAGAAAATCGTTTCACAGGTTGGGTAGATGTTGATCTATCAAAAAAAGGCGAAGAAGAAGCTGAAAAATCTGGAAAGTTATTAAAGGATTTAAATATAAATTTTGATATCTGTTTTACCTCCTATCTTAAAAGGGCAATAAATACACTGGAGATAGTTTTAAAAGTTCTGGGAAAAGACAATAAATACACAAAAGCTTGGGAGCTTAATGAAAGACATTATGGATCTTTGACCGGCTTAAATAAAGCCCAAACGAAAAAAAAAATAGGTGAAGAGCAATTTAAAAAATATAGAAGATCTTGGGACATTCCTCCACCGAAACTGGATAAAGATTCTGAGTACAATTCCCAGAAAGACCCTTTGTATAAAGGTTTAAAAAACATACCCAGCACCGAATCCTTAAAAAATACTTATGACCGTGTTGTACCTTATTTTGAGAAAAATATAGAAAAACACCTCAAAGAAAATAAAAACATTATTCTTTCAGCTCATGGAAATACGATTAGGGCTTTAGGGAAAAAAATTTTTAATGTATCTGATAAAAATATTAATTTGCTTGAAATACCAACGGGAAACCCTTTGGTTATCCAGTTTGATAATTCAGGTAAGTTTTTAAGTGCAAAATATTTAGATGAAACAAGAAAAGTTGAAATAATATCTAACCAATAACTTTTTTATTAAGCTTTTTGTATATTTTATAATTATTTATATGGAAAAATCTTTGTCTGCTGGGGATTCCAAGAAGTTTTCTGGTGCTTATTAATTCGTCCCATACTTTATTCATTGAAAAAGATTTAATTTTTTTTCTTTTGAAAATCGACCTATTAATAATTTGAGCGCCAGTAAAAATAAATTTATTATTTCTTTGTCTCAAAATTTGTTTTTTAAAATTTAAATTAAAATCTCCTTTAAAAGATTTGTCAAAACTTTTCCTTTTTGAAACTACAAGCATTACTGGTTTTTTATTTTGTAAATAAGTTTTCTCTAAATTTTTAAATTCTTTTTTATATGATTTTCTCCAAATGGTATCTGGGTTTAAAACAATAAATGGTTGTTTTTTAAATTTTTTAGATGCGTTTAAAATTCCTCCCCCTGTGTCTAAAATTTTTCCTTTCTCTACAACTACCTTAATAGTAGGTGGAAAATTTTTTCTATTTATGTAATTAACAATTTCTTTATGAAGGTGATAGGCATTAATAATAATATGCTTCACGCCTAAAGAATTTAAAAATTTAATGCTGTTTTCTAACAAAGTAACACCATTAATTTTTATAAGTGGTTTTGGAATTTTTTTGGTAATAGGGCGCATTCTTTTTCCAAAACCTGCTCCTAAAATTATTGCTTTTTTAATTTTCATTTAAAATTTCTTTTTTTTCTTATTTTTTTATTTACAGCTTTTTTAAGAATTACACTTAAATTTCTAAAGATTGTATTCCTCATTCTTAATTCAATAAGACTCCAAGTATAAGGTAAATATTTTAAATACTGTGGTTTATTATCTCTTTTGAAAAGTCTATAAAAAATTCCTAAAATCTTCAAATTTCTTTGAACAGACAATATGTCGAAATCATTTTTTAATAAATGAATTTGTTTTTTTTTTATCAAACAATTTTTTAAATAATAATGAAATATCTTATTTTTTATCTTTGCAGGAACTTTAACTCTCACATCGTCTATCAGTGATGCAAGGTCATACATGGGATTACCTAAAATTGCATCTTGAGTATCGATTATGCCCATTTTTTTTTCATTTAGCATTATATTTGATACGTGAAAATCTCTATGAACTATAAAATTATTCTTAAAAAAAATTTTTTTGTAAATTTTACTTAATTCTTTCTTTATTGATTTTTTATATTTCAAAGATTTTTTTTTACCTAATACACCTGGTAGATACCAATCCAAAAATAAATTTGATTCTTTGTGTAAATTTTGAAAATTGTAATTATTCAAATTCAAATATTTATTTGAACTAAATTTAATCTTTTTTAATGGTTTTATTTTTTGAATTTTTAATATCACATCCACACTTTTTTTGTAAAGATTGATCTTATTCTTTGACAATTTTACATTATGAAGAAGCGTTCTTTTTCCAAAGTCCTCGATTTCCATTATACCTTCGCTGAAATGTTCACTAATAAGCTTTGGGGTATGAATATTTTTTTTTCTTAAAAACTTATTTATTATTGAATAAGCTATTAAATTTCTAAATCTTTCTTTTTTAGCAGTTACAATGATTGAGGTTTTCTCTCCCTTATGAAGTCTATAAAACTCTCTAAAAGAAGCATCGCTAGTTATTTTTTTTAATTTAAATTTCATTAATTTTAAAATTTTTCCATTTTCCAAAGCCCTGAAACTTTAATCTTCTATTTTCTTCTTTTTTCTCATAATAAAATGTAATTTCGAGTCTGTTATCAAAACCCTTTTTTATTCTCTCTGGCCATTCAACTATTGTGATTACATTTTTAGAATTTTCAAAAATACCTAGTTGATCTAATTCTTTTGTGGCTTTCAATCTATATAAATCATAATGCATAATTTTAAGTGATTTTATCTCGTACTCGTAAAGTAGATTAAAGGTTGGACTAAGAACTTCGGTCTTACTTACATGATTTTTTTGTTGTATTTCGTTAATTAGACTTCTGGTAAAAGTCGTCTTTCCAGTTCCAAGCTCTCCAAAAAGAAAAATGCAGTCCGTATTAGATATGTTTGAAGAAATTTTTTTAGAAATATTGTTTATTTGAGATAATTTATATTTTAACATTGGCTACTTTTTAGTAGCGATAACTATCATTTTTAAATGGGCCCTTTGTATCTACGCCGATGTAATCTGCCTGGTTTTTTGAAAGCTTTGTTAATTTGGCTCCAACTTTATCTAAATGTAGCATTGCAACTTTTTCATCTAAATGTTTTGGTAAAACATAAACTTTTTTTTCATATTTTTTATAGTTATTCCAAAGTTCTATTTGTGCCATAACTTGGTTTGTAAAAGAAGCGCTCATTACAAAACTAGGGTGACCTGTAGCACATCCAAGATTCACTAACCTTCCCTCTGCTAAAAGAATTATTCTTTTCTTGTTTGGTAGTTCTATTTCGTGAACCTGAGGCTTAATTTCTGTCCATTTATAATTTTTTAAAGCATCAACCTGAATTTCGTTATCAAAGTGTCCTATATTACAAAGTATAGCTCTATCTTTCATTTTTCTCATGTGGTCAGCTGTTACGATATCTTTATTGCCAGTTGCCGTACAGACGATGTCAGCATCGCCAATAGCTTCGTCCATTAAGACTACCTCGTACCCCTCCATAGCCGCTTGTAAAGCGCATATGGGGTCTGCCTCGGTTACCATTACTCTCGCACCGCTCTGTCTAAGTGAAGCAGCGCTTCCTTTTCCTACGTCACCAAAACCAGCAACTATAGCTATCTTTCCTGACATCATTACATCGGTAGCTCGTTTGATTCCGTCTACAAGACTTTCTCGACAACCATAGAGATTGTCAAATTTACTTTTTGTAACAGAGTCATTTACATTAATTGCTGGAACTAAAAGTTTACCCTCTGACTCCATTTTTTTTAATGCTTTAATACCTGTTGTAGTTTCCTCCGACAATCCTTTTACTGATTTTAAAAGATCTTTATACTCTTTATGCATTAGTGCTGTTAGATCACCACCGTCATCCAAAAGCATGTTGGGCTTCCAATCTTTTTTTCCCTCTATTGTTTTTTTAATACACCACCAATATTCTTTTTCAGTCTCACCTTTCCACGCATAAACTGGTATACCTGCTTTTGCGATTGCTGCGGCAGCATGATCCTGTGTAGAAAATATATTGCAGGATGACCATCTTACTTCTGCGCCTAGCTCAACTAAAGTTTCTATTAAAACTGCAGTTTGAATTGTCATGTGTAGGCAACCTAAAATTCTTGCACCTTTCAATGGTTTTTTTCCATCAAACTCTTTTCTCAATGCCATCAATCCTGGCATTTCAGTTTCTGCTAATGAAATTTCTTTTCTTCCAAAATCAGATTGTTTTATATCTTTTACTTTAAAATCTTCGCTCATAAAAATTAAGACCTTGTCGGTAAAGTTACTTCTATCTGCGCACCATTTTCTTTATCTTTTCTATTGAATGCAATTACTTTACCATCGTGCATTTCTATAATATTTTTAACAATATTTAAACCTAATCCAGAATGTTCACCAAATTTTTCTGGTCTATTACTATAAAATCTTTTAAAAATTCTATCAGTATTTGTTTCTTTAAAGCCGGGACCTTGGTCTTTAATGGTTATTTTAACTGTATCTTTGCTACTTTTTATTCCTATGTAAATACTGCCATCTATGGGGCTAAAAGAAATAGCATTATCAATTAAATTTGCCAAAACCTGTTCTAATTTACTCCTTGCGCCAAAGACGCTTGGTGGATGACCATTTGGTTTTTCTCTTAGTACTTTTAATTTAATATTTTTTTTTATGACAGATTTATTGTTGGTAAATTCCTCTGTGACATCTTTAACTAAATCAACTAAATTTAAATTTTTCATTTTTTCTCTGGATAAAGACGCTTCATCTTTTAACATTTTTGAATAATCAGTAATAAGTCTGTCGATTCTTTCAACGTCATGACTTAATATACTAATTAATTTTTTTCTCTCCTCTTTGTCAGTAGTATTATCTAAAAGCTCTGAAGCTCCCTTTAGTGAAGCCAAAGGATTTCTTATTTCATGCGCTAAATCAGCTGAGGAATCTTCGGCATTCTTTGTTCTATTTTGTAAATCTTTTGTCATTTCGTTCAAAGATCGAGACAAAAGTCCTACTTCATCACTCCTATATAAAAATTTCTCTAATCGTCCATAAGGCTCGTCTTTGGCTTTGATTGAACGAGTGTACTCCACCAAAGTACCAATTGGTTTAAGAATATATCTATTAAGAAACAAAGAAAAAAGAATTATTACAAATGCGATGATAAGGACAGTTCTCAAAATAAAATTTCTTCTCTCATCTACTGCAACTAAAATTTCATTTGCCTGTTCGGTTACCATTATATACCCAAATATTTCTCCATTAATTGTCACATCATTTAAAGTTTTTACGTAGAAATTATTATTTTCTTCAATTTGAATTGTAACTTCTTCTCTTGGTTTTTTATTTGATATTAATTTTTTAATCTCACTATACTCTTTTTGTTCTATTTTTTTTGTTGAATTATTTTTAATAGTATTTTTTTCTTCTATAGTTTGGTTGCTACTAAGATTTTCCAGAAAAACTTCTTCCGATTTAGAGAAAACGTTTTGATCTAAGTCTAAAACGTTTGTATCAGCAATAAGGTTAGCTTTTAAATCATAGAACTGAACTCTTTCAAGGTTTTGAAAAAGAAACCTTGTTGAAAGTAAAAATTCTTTAATTGAATTATTTTCAAAAGCTATTTGCAATCTTTCAATATGATTGGATGTATTGTTAATTATTACATTATGTTTTTCGGTACGTTGTTTTACAAGATTGGGTTGGATCGCCTTAAGATAAAAAAAGGTAAATAGTCCAAGAATTATAAATACGAAAAAGTTAAATACTAAAAATTTTTTTAATATTGATGTTGGTTTTTTTTTTGTTCTCATTAATTAACATTCCACCTATAACCGCTACCATAACGAGTTTCGATAGATGAGAATTTTTCATCGACCTTTTTAAATTTTTTTCTTATTCTTTTAATATGACTATCAATTGTTCTATCTTCGATATCAGTATTTTCTTTATAAGCTATATCCATTAAATGTGCTCTCTCTTTTATAACTCCTGGTCTTTTAGCCAATTCTTTTACAATCAAAAATTCTGTTGTTGTTAATTTTTCTGGTAAAGATTTTCCGTCCCACTCACACTCAAGTTGGTTTGGGTCAAGCTTAAGTTTTCCATGTGCAATAAGACTTTTTGTTTCTTCTAGAGTGCCAGTTTTTTTTCTTAATTGAACTCGAATTCTTTCAATTAAAACTTTTATCGAAAAATCTCCAGATTTTTTTATATAATCATCCGCACCCAGCTTTAATCCTAATAATTCATCTACTTCTTCATCTTTTGAAGTTAAAAAGATAATCGGAATGGACATTTTTTTTCTTATTTTTTGGAGCAACTCTTCTCCCGTTAGTTTGGGCATTTTTAAATCAACTACTGCCAGATCAGGCGGGTTTCTCGATAGACCAACTAAAGCACTTTGACCATCAATATAGGTTTGCACCTTATAACCTTCTCTCTCAAGCGCCATGCTTATACTTGTTAAAATATTTCTATCATCATCAACGAGGGCAATAGTTTTAGACATAGTTAATTCCAATTAATTTATAATAGTTTAAAATAAATTGTCAAAATTTAGGCATCAGTGTGCCTCATCCCAATTATTACCTGAATTAACGTTTACATCCAATGGCGTTGTAAACATGTGATATTCAGAACTTGAGATGGATTCCATGGTTTTTTTAACAATTTTTTCAACAGAATTTCGATTTGCCTTTGAGCATTCAAAAACTAACTCATCATGAATTTGTAAAAGCATTTTTGTATCATATATTTTTTTTGAGTCGATTAATTCTTTGATCTTTATCATTGCAATTCTAATTATATCTGCTGCTGAACTTTGAATTGGTGCATTTATTGCAGCTCTTTCTTGAAAACTTCTGACGTTAAAATTTTTATCATTTATACCTCTCAAATGAATTCTTCTACCGAAAATGTTATTTACATAACCATTTTTTCTACAAAATTTAACTGTTGAGTGCATATATTCTTTTATCTCGGGAAACTTCTTAAAATAAGAATTTATGAATTCAGATGCCTCCTCATTAGATACTGAGATTTGTTTAGCAAGACCATACTGTGTTATTCCATAAATTATTCCAAAGTTTATTGTTTTTGCTTTTCGTCTCAAATTTTCATCGATATTCTTTAATGGAACATTAAAAACCTGACTTGCAGTTAAGCTGTGTATGTCCTCTTTGTTAGTAAATGCATTCTTAAGCTCTTTTACATCTGCTATGTCTGCCAAAATTCTCATTTCTATTTGATTGTAATCAGCTGAAATTAAAATATTATTTTTTTCCGGAATAAACGCTTTTCTAATTTCTCTTCCGTCATCAGTTTTAATTGGTATGTTTTGTAAGTTTGGATCACTTGAAGCTAATCTTCCAGTATTAGTAGCAGCCAGCAGGAAGGAAGTATGAACTCTATTAGTATTCGAATTTATATGATCTTGTAAAGCATCAGTATAAGTGTTTTTTAGTTTTGAAAGCTGTCTCCAATCCAAAACTAATCTTGGAAATTTATGTCCTTTAATAGCCAGATCTTCCAAAATCGCTGCATTAGTGGCTAAACTTCCTTTCTTTGTCTTTTTTAAATTTGCAATTTTTAGCTCATTGTAAATTATCTCACCAAGTTGCTTAGTTGAAGCAATATTAAATTGTTTTTTTGCTAAAGAATATATTTCTTTTTCCTTTTTTTTAATTTTATTTTCAAATCTTTTTGAAAGTTCTTGCAAATAATTTTTTTCAACTTTAATTCCATTGATTTCCATTTCTGAAAGAATTTTTATTAATGGTTTCTCGAAAAGTTCGTAAATCTTATTTAGCTTTTCCTTATCCAATCTTTCTTTTAAAGTTTCAAAAAGTCTAAAAGTTACATCTGCATCCTCGCCTGCGTATTCAGTGGCTCTTTTTAAATCTACATCATTAAACTTAATTTTATTTTTTCCTGTTCCAACTAAATCTTTAAAAGTAATTGTTTTATGGTCCAAATGAATTTCAGACAAGGTATCTAGATTATGTCTATTAATTCCTGCATCCAACGTGTATGAAACCAACATTGTATCTTCTACAGGTTCAAGGTTTATTTTATATTTTTTTAAAATTATATTATCAAATTTAATATTTTGCCCAACTTTTTTTATGCTTTTATCCTCAAGAATTTTTTTAATTTTATTTAAAACTAAATCAGTATTTAAACATTTTTTACTTTTGTGTTTTAGGGGTATGTAACAAGCATGGTTAGGTGCATAGCAAAAAGATATTCCAACTAGCTCGGCTTCTACGGGATAAAGAGAAGTTGTTTCGGTATCTACTGCTATTAAAGATTTTTTATTTAGAATAGACAACCATTTATCAAGTTGTTTTTCATCAGTTATAGTTTCATATTTTTTTAGATCAATTTTTTCTTTTTTATTTTCACTGGCGACATTATCTGATTTGGCCGTAGGTTCTCCATATGAACTGATTACTTGGCTCAAAAGTCTGTTAAACTCCATCTCTCTTAAAAAATTATATAGTTTTTCTTTTTCAACATCTTTTATCAAAAAGCTTTCAATATTTTCTTTGACGGGTACATCCTCTTTCAAAGTGACTAGTTGCTTACTAAGTAATGCGGACTCTTTGTTATCAATCAGAGTCTGTCTTCTCTTTTTTTGGGAAATTTCTTCTGCTTTTTTAAGAAGGTTGTCTAAGTTTTTATACTTTTGTATTAATTCTGCTGCGGTTTTAATTCCAATTCCTGGTACGCCCGGTATATTATCTGAAGAATCTCCTGCAAGAGATTGAACATCGATAACCTGTTTTGGTTTTACTCCAAATTTTTCTTGAACTTCCTTTTCTCCAATAACTTTGCTCTTCATGGGATCGTAGAGTCTTATATCTTTTGAAACTAGCTGCATAAGATCTTTGTCGGAAGAAATAATAGTGACTTTAGCACCCGTATTAATAATTTTTTTAGAGTAAGTAGCAATTAAATCATCAGCTTCATAATTAATTTGTTCAATTGAGGGTAAATTAAAAGCCTTTACAGCTTTCCTTATGTATTGAAACTGTGGTGCAAGATCCTCTGGAGCCTCTGATCGATTTGCCTTATAATCTTTATAAATTTCATTTCTAAAATTTTTCCTTGCCGAGTCAAATATTACAGCAAAATGAGTTGGTTTATTTTTTGTGTCGTCAGATCTGGTGTCTTCTAATAATTTAAAGAGCATACTGCAAAAGCCATTTACAGCTCCTGTCGGTAGCCCATCACTTTTCCTAGATAGGGGAGGAAGAGCATAATAAGCTCTAAAAATATATCCTGATCCATCGACCAAATAAAAATGATCTGTTTTTTTTATTTTGCTCATTAATTAATGATATATTAATTTTTTTAATGCTAATATGATATTAGATAATGAATAAAATTGCATTAAGAGCAAAAGATTTAACCAAAGTTTATGAAAAAGCCAAAGGATCACATAATTCTACTTTGGCTTTAAACAAATTAAATCTTGAAGTGATACAGGGAGAAATTTTTGGTCTTTTGGGACCTAATGGAGCTGGCAAAACAACTTTCATAAATATTTTGGGAGGCTTAGTTGTAAAGACTTCTGGTGTTGTTAATGTTTGGGGTTTCGATTTAGATGATAACCCCAGACAAGTAAGAGCATCTGTGGGGATTGTTCCTCAAGAAGTTAATTTGGATGCTTTTTTTAGTCCAAAAAAATTACTTGAATTACAGGCTGGACTTTACGGTGTAAAAAAAAAAGACAGAATTACAGAAATAATTTTGAAGATGGTTTCTCTCGAGAAACAGGCAAATTCTTATGCAAGGTCGTTGTCAGGAGGAATGAAGCGAAGGTTATTAATAGCAAAAGCCATGGTTCATCAGCCGCCGGTATTAATTTTGGACGAGCCCACCGCGGGTGTTGATGTAGAATTAAGAAAAAATCTTTGGTCAAATCTAAAAGAACTAAACCAACTAGGTGTAACAATTATACTTACAACTCACCAACTTTACGAAGCAGAAGAAATGTGTGATCGAATTGCGATAATAAACAAGGGAAACCTTGTGGCTCTTGACACAACAGAGAAACTCCTGGAAAGGATCGAAAGTAAAAAAATAAAGTTCAAAGTAAAAAACATTAATAATTTTAATAAAATTAAAATGGATGGGGTAAAATTTTCAAAAAGTGATTCGGAAATTGTGGCGATTTACGACAAAAAGAAATTTAGATTTGACGAAATAATAAATGCGGTCAAAGAAAATGCTGAAATAATTGATATTTCTACCGATGATGGAGACCTAGAAGATATATTTGTAGAACTTACAAACAGCTAGCTTTTTTCATTAAATGAAAGTAAAAATACGAATATGGAACTAATTAAAAATTTAAAAGAAATCTCTCTCTTAAGAAACCTATTTTTAGCGGTTTTAGCAACTATAATTTTAGCAATTTCTTCAAAAATAAAAATTCCTTTCTATCCAGTTCCAATGACAATGCAAACTTTCGTGGTTTTATTAATAGGAGTATCATTTGGATGGAGATTAGGGCTTTTTACAGTAGTCCTTTATTTAGTAGAAGGTATTCTTGGTTTGCCCGTATTTGCAGGGACTCCTGAAAAAGGTTTGGGAATAGTTTATTTCACTGGTCCTACAATGGGATATTTAGTTGGGTTTTTAATTGCAGTTTTTTTAACTGGTTATTTTAAATTTGGTAATAATTTTGTTTTAAATTTTATTAAATTAGTTTTTGCAGTAACAATGATCTATCTCTTTGGTATATTGTGGCTTGTACAATTTACAGGATGGGAAAAGGTGTTTTTAGTAGGAGCTAAACCGTTTTTGCTTGCTGAATTGTTTAAAATTCTTCTTTTAACTATTCTTATACCAAAACTAATTAAATTAAGAAAATTTTAATATTTAACGAGGAGACCTTTTTGAAAGAATTCTTTGAAGGGTTCTTCGATGCATTTTAAGTCGTCTTGCGGTCTCAGAGACATTCCTGTTACAAAGTTCAAATACTCTGTTAATATGTTCCCATTTTACCCTATCCGCTGACATTGGGTTTTCTGGTGGTTTTGCTCTCGAGTCTGTCTCTGCTAACAGAGCTGCCTCTACATCATCTGCATCTACCGGCTTTGCCATATAATCTATAGCTCCTGCCTTTATTGCTGCAACAGCCGTTGGTAGATTTCCATATCCTGTTAACATCACGATTCTGCTGTCCTTTTTAACAGCATTTATGGCTTTAACCACATCTAGCCCATTGCCAGTCTCAATACGAAGATCTACAACGGCAAATTTGGGTGGGCTGCTATTCACTAATTTAATAGCATTATCAACGTTTTTTGCATCTTTTACTTGAAATCCTTTCTTCAGCATGGCTCTGGATAGTCTGTCTCTGAATGGATCGTCATCGTCCACGATCAGGAGAGATTTGTCTTCAAAATCTGAAATATTTAAACCAGTAGGTGTTTTGTTCATCCTAGACATAAGTTGTATGTAAGCATCGAATTGGAAATTTCAAGTAATTATTAGCTTTACATAAAGGTAAAAAAACCGTATTAGCAAAAAATAGATAGCTTCTTTTATTAAATTTTTGTGAAGCTTGTTGTGTAATAAATAGGGAGACACATATACGATGCGAAAATTTGGCAGTGTTAACGAAATGATTAACACTCTAAAACCTGAAAATCCGGTCTATTGTATAAGACCTAATTCTATAAAAAAATCTGTGGAATTTTTTAAAAATAATTTTCCTGGAAAAATTCTTTACGCAGTCAAAACAAATCCTCAAGAAACTGTAATAAAAAATATTATTAATAATGGTATAAAGAATTTTGATGTTGCGTCTATTAATGAAATAAAGTTAATAAAAAAATTGGATAATAAAGCTAATGTTTACTTTATGCATACTATTAAAAGTAAAGAGAATATCGGGGAAGCATATTTTCAATATAAAGTAAAAGATTTTGCTCTTGATAGCAAAGATGAACTTCTTAAAATTCTTGAAGCAACAAATAATGCTAAAGATCTAAATTTATATGTTAGAGTAGCTGTTTCAAATGAACATGCTGAAATAGATCTCTCTAGAAAGTTTGGTGCTTTGCCGAGTGAATCTCTAGGTCTCCTACGTCTTTGTAAGGAACATGGAAAAAAAGTTGGACTAAGCTTTCATGTTGGGTCGCAGTGTATGCATAAAATTTCTTTTTTAAAAGGAATTGAAGAAATTGGAAATATAATAAAAAAAACAAAAATTGTTCCCGATGTAATTAATATTGGTGGTGGTTTTCCATCTATATATCCAGACCTAATTCCTGAGCCATTAGAAAATTATATGACTGAAATCAAACAGGGTTTGAAAAATTTAAATTTAGAAAAAATGCCAGAAATATTTTGTGAGCCTGGTCGAGCACTTGTGGCTGAGGCTGGGTCTACGATAGTAAAAGTATTGTTAAAGAAAAAGCAAAAGCTCTACATCAATGATGGTACTTACGGTTCTTTGTTTGATGCTGGTGTGCCGAACTTTGTACTTCCATCAAAAATGATAAAAAATGGCAGAGTAATTTCAAAAAAGTTAACTCCTTTTAATTTTTATGGACCAACTTGTGATAGTCTAGATTATATGAAAGGTCCTTTTCTACTGCCTAACAACATTAAAGAAGGAGATTATATTGAGCTTGGTCAACTTGGAGCTTACGGAACAACATTTAGAACAAAATTTAATGGTTTTTATTCAGATGAGATCTATCAAGTAGATGACAAACCTATTCTTTCGATGTACGATCGTAAAGATAATGTCGATTACTTGGTTGCGTAATGAATAAAAAAAATGGTCCTACTCTGGGGCACAATAAAAAATCACTATTAAAGTCAGAAGTAAAACATATCGATATAACTTCGTTTGATTCTAGAAAGATAATTGAATCTATGAAAAAAATGTCATTTACTTCAAGAGACACCGCTAAAGCTGCTGAGATTTATAATGAAATGATAAATGACAAAGATTGTGCAATATTTTTAACTATAGCAGGCTCAACCTCTGCGGGGGGCTGTATGAAGCTTTATTCAGACTTGGTCAAATATAATATGGTTGATGCCATAGTAGCTACCGGAGCATCTATAATTGACATGGATTTTTTTGAGGCTCTAGGATTTAAACATTATCAGGGCAGTCAGTTCCAAGATGATAAAGTTTTAAGGGAAAATTATATAGATAGAATATACGACACATATATCGATGAAGAACAATTGCAGGCTTGTGATAAAAAGATATGTGAAATAGCAAATAAATTAACACCAAAAGCTTATACTTCTAGAGAATTCATTAAAGAACTGGGAAAATATTTAAAAAAAAACTCCAAGAAAAAAGACTCTTTAATAGAGGTAGCTTACGATCATAATGTTCCGATATTTTGCCCTGCATTTACTGACAGCTCAGCCGGTTTTGGTTTAGTAATGCATCAGGAACAAAACCCTAATAAACATATTACAATTGACTCAGTAAAAGAATTCAGAGAACTTACTGAAATTAAACTAAAATCAAAAGACTCGGGTTTGATGATGATTGGTGGTGGTGTGCCTAAAAATTTTGTACAAGACACTGTGGTATGTGCAGAACTTCTAGGAAAAAAAGTTGACATGCATAAATACGCCATACAGATAACTGTTGCTGACACAAGAGATGGAGCATGCAGTAGTTCGACTTTAAAAGAAGCAAGTTCATGGGGTAAAGTTGACACTACAAAAGAACAGATGGTTTTTGCAGAAGCCACCAGCGTATTACCTTTGATTGCCAGTGATGCTTATCATCGAAAACTTTGGCAAAATAGAGAAAGAAAAAGTTTTTCAAAACTATTCGGATAAAAATTGAATTATTTATCTAATAAAAAAGGTTTTTTGGGAATTGACAATAAGTTCAATATAAAAGAGAGAGCAGTAATTATACCTTTTGGATTAGAAAAAACTGTCAGTTATGGCGGTGGAACCAAAAATGGACCGAAAGAAATAATAAAAGCTTCCCATCAAGTGGAATTATTTGATGAAGATTTAAATTGTGATCCATACAAAAAAATTGGCATTAAAACAATTAAACCCTTTCAAATTAAAAAAAGAATGGATGAAGCATTAAAACAAATTGAAAAAGTAAATGAATATTTGTTGAATAAAAATATATTTCCCCTAGTGCTTGGTGGTGAACATTCAATTACACCTGGATGTATAAGACCTTTTGTTAAAAAATTTGACAAATTATGTTTATTACATTTTGATGCACATGCTGATTTAAGACAAAGTTACAATGGAAATAAATATTCCCATGCTTCGGCTATTAGGAGGTGTTTAGATTATAATAATATTAATATTGTATCTTTTGGCATCAGAAATATTTCTAATAGTGAATCGATTTATTTAAAAAAAAATAAAAATAGAATAAAGATTTTTTGGGCTAAAGACAAAAATGAATGGGATCTAAATTATTTTAAAAAAATTATAAAAGATAAAAAAGTTTACATAACTTTTGATATTGATAGTTTTGATTTGAGTTTAATGCCCGCAACAGGCACCCCGGAACCAGGAGGGCTTTTCTGGGATGAAACGATTAACATTATTAAGATTGCATCTAAAGTATCTAATATAGTTGGCGCAGATATCAATGAGCTAGCTCCCATTAAAGGATTTCCAAGCTATAATTTTCTTGCCGCTAAATTAGCTTATAAAATTTTATCTTATAAATTTCTAACGTCTAGATATTAGATCGGGATTTTTCCAACTTATTTCTACTAAGGCTCCACCACTATTAGTCTTAGAAAACTCAATGCTTGCTTTTTTTCTTTCTAATAAGGTTTTTCCGATAAATGTTCCTAATCCCAAACCCGATTTTGATTTTAGAATTTTAGATCTTGAAGCAATATAAGGTTCACCAATAAGTTTAAATACATCATCTGGAAAACCGGGTCCATCATCAGAAATTCGAATTGAGGTTTCTGAATTATTTCTTGCTAAAGCAATATTAACATTTTTTTTTGAAAACTTTACGGCATTACCAACAAAATTACGAATACCGTAGGTTATTTCTGGAGATCTTTGAATGGGAATTCTTTTAAGCGTTTTGTTAGTTTCCAGTTTTATATTTTTTTCTGAAATTTCCCGGAAAGACTCTGTAATCTCCATAAGTAAATCTTGTAATGATATATTTGAGATATATTCGTCGTCTACTATTTTTCTTTGAGAAAGTTTTTTGAGTATTTCTCCACATTTTTTAGCTTGCTTTAATAATATTTCGATATCTTCATTAATTCTTTGATCATTGCCAATCTCCTTTTTTAACTCTTTTGCAATTACAGTTATTGTTGAAAGTGGAGTTCCCAAGGAATGAGCTGCCGCAGCTGCTTGATGTCCAATTGAATCTAGTTCTTGCTCCTTCGCCAATACAATTTCAAGTCTACTTAATGCATGTCCTCTTTTTCTAGCCTCAAATCCAAAACGGAAACCAAAATAATTTAAAAAAATTAAAACAATTATAAGAGAGACCGGTATTGCATTCATATAATAATCTGGTACATGAAAATGAAGATTGCCAGGATGAGGTAGTGGAAAATGATTAAAAGTAATTATTATTAAAGAAAAAATAGTAATAATTGACAAAAAAATCGTACTAGATAAATTTAACAATGTAGAAGAAATAATTGCAGGAACTATTAAAAAAACAACAAACGGATTAGTTGCACCTCCAGTTAGATAAAGTAACACGGCTAACTGTATTACATCGTAGAAAAGAAGAAATGTAGACTCTATATTTGTTAACTGATTTTTTCTAAAATTAAATTGGATAAATATATTTGTTAATCCTCCACAAAAAATAGTTATGGTGCAGAAAATCAATGGTAAAGTATATTCTAGGAAAAAATGAACAAAATAAATTGTCAATAATTGACCAATCAAGGCTATCCATCTTAAAACAACAACTGTTTTTTTTTCTAATTTTAATTCCTCTTCAAATTTGAAGAGATTAGATAATTTCATAGCGATTAAATATCTAGATTTTCAACTTCTAGAGCTTTTTCAGTTATAAAATCTTTCCTTGGAGCAACTTCATCTCCCATTAATATTTTAATAATATTTTGATCTTCTTTAGATTTTTCTTTTGTACCTTTTGAATACTCCACCCTCAATAAAGTTCTATTGTCTGGATCTAGTGTTGTATCCCAAAGTTCTTCTGGGTTCATCTCCCCTAAGCCTTTAAAACGTTGTATATTTAATTTTAGTTTTTCCTCTTCTATAACTTTTTTCATTTCAGATTTATTTAATTTTTTTGTTCCGTTTTCTAATGATTTCAGAATGTAATTTTCTAAGTCTTTCTCATTTTTAATATAAGTACTCTTAGAACCTTTAGTAACTTTAAACAGCGGAGGTTGCGCTAGATACAAATGACCTTTTTCGATTAATTCATTAAAAGGTTTGTTATTAAAAAAAGTAAGTAACAAAGTTCTTATGTGTGAACCGTCAACATCTGCATCAGTCATTATAATAATTTTTTCATATCTTAGGTCCTCGATATTAAAGTTTGTGGAACCAGTTCCCAAGGCATTAATAAGAGTTACTATTTCATTTGAAGACATCATTTTTGAAAGTGTCTTATTTTCAAGACTACCGTTAGCCCCATTTCTTTTTTTATTTTCATTTACGTATGTATTTAATATCTTGCCTCTAAGAGGTAATACTGCTTGAAATTCTCTTTTTCTGCCCTGCTTAGCTGAACCACCCGCAGAATCACCCTCGACTATAAATAGTTCTGTACCACCCATTGTTGAAATTTGACAATCTGCTAACTTCCCAGGAAGCCCAGATAATTCTAAAGATCCCTTTCTTCTTACGCTATCTCGAGCTTTTCTCGCAAGGTCCCTGGCTATTGCTGCTTGTAGAACTTTTTCCAAAACTATCTTTACAACAGAAGGATTCTGGTCAAACCACATTGTAACTTTCTCTGTTACTATGGACTCAACGACATTTCTTATCTCAGAAGAAACTAGCTTATCTTTTGTTTGAGAAGAGAATTTTGGATCAGGCATTTTTACTGATAGAATTGCTGTCAGTCCTTCTTTGATATCTTCTCCCCCTATAGTAACTTTATTTTTCTTATTTAGATTTTTTTCTGAAGCATATTTGTTAATTATTCTTGTTAGTGCACTTCTAAAACCAAGAAGGTGTGTCCCTCCATCTCTCTGGTGTATATTATTTGTGAAAGGCATTACTTCTTCTGAAAACCCCGCATTCCATTGAAAAGAACATTCAATAGTTACACCATTCTTTTCAGCTTTTAAATATATAGGTTTCTTAAAAGCTTGCTTTTCATTTTTATTAATTAAAATTGATTTTTTTTGATCTAGATAAACTACAAATTCCCCTACTCCGCCATCGTATTTGTGCTCATAAACCTTAGCTTTAGCATGTGTTTCATCTATTAAATTTATTTTTAAGCCCTTATTTAAAAAAGCCAATTCTCTCATTTTTTTTTGTAAAATAGCCAAACTAAACTTTATATTTGAAAAAATATCTTTAGATGGAAGAAAATTTATTTTTGTTCCTGATTGTTTTGTTTTTTTTAGAAATTTTATAGAATTTACTGCTTTTCCATTTTTGAATGAAATAAAATACTCTTTTTGATCTCTAAAAATGGTGAGATCAAGTTTTTCTGATAGAGCATTTACAACTGAAACACCAACGCCATGTAATCCACCTGATACCTTGTAAGAGTTTTGATCAAATTTACCTCCAGCATGTAGTTGCGTCATTATTACCTCTGCTGCTGATTTTTTTTCTCCCTTGTGTAAGTCTACCGGAATACCTCTTCCATCATCTTCCACGCTTACTGAATTATTCTTGTGCAATGTAACAGTAATATTTTTACAGAAGCCTACTATCGCTTCATCGATAGAGTTGTCTACGACTTCAAAAACCATATGGTGTAGACCAGAACCATCGTCTGTATCACCAATATACATACCTGGTCTTTTTCGAACAGCCTCTAAACCTTTTAGAACTTTAATAGAATCTGCTTTATAAGCTTTAGATGAACTATTTTTTTGAATGTCAGTCATTTTTTTGAAAAATAAAGTATATCATTTTTTACCAAACAGATAAAATGGCTGTAATGTAACTTCTTAAATAACCATTGAGGGGTAAGGATAATAGAAGACAAATAAAATTTATTTCATAAATTGACGAATTTTAAATTTTCATGGGCATAATTACATAATAACTATACTTATCCGAGTTATCTTGAATCAGCACAGGTGATACTGCATCATTCAATTTCACTGTAATTCTCTCATCTTCTATCTCTGAGGCTATATCAAGTAAATATCTAGAATTAAAACTTAATGTAAATTGTTCAGAGTTGTAATCAGCCTTTACTGTCTCTTTCCCTTCTCCAGAGGACGAACTATTCACAAACAGCTGAACACTGTCTTTGTCTAATGTTATTTTTACACCTTCTTTTCTATCAATTGATACGGTTATAACTCGCTCAATTGAACTTATAAGGTCCTTTACATTAATGGATAAAATTTTTGAATTATTTTTTGGAACTACTTTTTTGTAATCCGGAAATTTACCATCTATAATTTTTGAAGTAATTTTAGTACTACCTATTTTAAATTGAATTTTTGTATCACTAGAAACAAGGGATATTTTTTCATTTCCCTCCTGTAAAAGATTACTCAATTGAAACACGGTTTTTTTTGGCAAAATAAAGGACTTAAAATTTCCAATATTTTCTAAAGACATGCTGCTAGATGAAAGTCGATGGCTGTCTGTCGCTACTCCCGTTAAGTAATGTTTTCCGTTTGCTTCAGTAGTATGTATAAATATACCATTTAGGTAATGTCTAGTTTCATCATTAGACATAGAAATCTTTGTTTTGTTTAACAAAGACAAAAATCTTTTTCTGTTTAAAGATACTTCATTTTTACTATCAAAATTGTCTGAAAAATTTGGAAAATTATCAATAGGCAAGCACAAAAGATTAAATTTTGAGTTTTCTGCAGAAATATTTAATTTGTTCTCATCTTTTAAGTTAAAAACGATATCTAAATTTGAAGGTAATTTTCTTAATAAGTCATGAAGGACAGTTGCAGATGTAGTTGTGCTCCCTTCTTTGGAGATTTTTAAATCAATAATTTCATCATAAAATACTAAGTCTAAATCAGTTGCTACAATACTTAACTTACTATTTTTTGCCTCTAATAAAACGTTAGAAAGTATGGGAAGAGTATTTTTTCTTTCGATTATGTTGTGAGCAAAATTTAATGATTTTAATAGGATATCTCTTTTAATCTGAAATTGCATTTCAATCGCTTAGAATGATCGATTTTATTTCCTCAACATTTTTTTTTATCTCTTCATTGTTCTGAGAAAGTTTGTCTATAGTTTTAACCGCATGGATAACGGTAGTATGGTCTCGGTTAGCAAATTTTCTACCGATTTCAGGTAGAGATCTTGTGGTTAATTTTTTAGCAAGATACATTGCGATTTGTCTAGGTCTAGCTAATGGACGAGATCTTCTTTGTGAAAGCATTTCTTCCAAACTTATACTGTAAAAATTTGAAGTGACATTTTGAATTTTTTCTATGGTAGTAACTTTGCTGTTTTTGTAAACATCCTTTAAAATTATTTTACAATCATTAACTGTAAGTTGTTTTTTGCTCATTTTGCTGAATGCAACTATTCTGTTAAATACACCAATAAGTTCTCTGATATTGGAATTTGAGTCTTTAGCTAAAAAATCTATGACGCTTTCATTTAGATTGGGATACTCTTTGAAGGTATTTTCGAATTCTGTTATTTTTCTTTTTAAAATTTTGAGCTTGAGCTCGTAGTCAGGGTTGCCAATATCAACTACTAATCCGCCTGAAAGTCTGGACTTTATTCTATCTTGAACCCTATCAAGTTTATTTGGTGCTCGGTCTGATGATATTATAATTTGTGAACTCCTATCAAACAAACTATTAAATGTATGGAAAAATTCTTCCTGAAGTCCTTCCTTGCCTCTAATGAACTGAATATCGTCAATTATAAAAACATTGGCCTTCCTAAAAAAATCTTTAAATTTTACCATTTCGTTTTTTTTAATAGATTTAATAAATTGGTACATAAATCTCTCAGCAGAAATAAACATTACATTATTATCTTCCTTTAAACTTAAACCTATGGAATTTATTAAATGTGTTTTCCCAAGACCCACTCCTCCATAAATAAAAAGTGGATTATATCTTGAAAGTTGTGTGCATATTTTTTTAGCAGATAGATATGCAAGCTTATTACTTTCTCCTAAAACGAAATTATCAAAATTTAAACTAGGATTTAATCTATTATAATTTAATACTGAATCTTTAATATTGGCTACGTTGTTATCTATTGTTTGGGAATATATAGCTTTGTTATCTGCTTTATCTTCTTGAACTTTGAATTCAATTCTATTTATACTCAGCTTATGCTTTTTAATTTCATCGAGAATTTTATCAGCATATCTTGAGGTAATCCAATCTCTAAAAAATCTTGTTTGAACACCTAAAACTACGAAATGGTTATATTCTTTAAGAAGCTTAATATTCTTTAACCAACTCGTATATATTTGTGCTCCTAGAGTTTGTTTTAAGTTTTCTTGTACCCTTTCCCAACTTAAAAGATTTTCTTCTGATAAACTTTGTCCCTCGATTTTTAAAGATTTTCCGTCCATGATTTTTTATTTGAGAGATTTTATTTATATCTTATTTTTTTTTAATTCAATCTCTGTGGGTTGTATTTTAAAAAAAAAATAAAAAAAATTTTAAGTTGTAAAATTATCGTTGAAATAGAAAAAAAAAAAAAATTCAACCTCAAATGTAATTATTCTAGATTTAGATATTTTTCTAAAATTTAAATTTCGAACAACTCTTAATTGATTGCAACTATTTCTTGAGATTTTTTATTTTTTTGGAAATTTTAGAAATTTTCCTTGAAGCACTTTTTTTCTTTACCACACCTTTTTTTGCAGCCTTCATCAATTCAGACTGAAATTTTGAAAAATACGATTGGATTTCTTTTTTGTTATTCTTTTTCAAATTTGCCTCCATTTTTTTAACGGCTAGCTTGTATCTTCTTTTCCAAAATTTATTTAAAAGGGCCTGTTTTGCTACCTTTTTGACTTTTCTTTTAGCAGATTTGGTATTTGGCATGCATGCAACATATATATCTTTGAAATATTTGGGTCAATATTTAATTATTTTTGACATATAACATTATTTAAAAATGAAAAATATAAAACATAGTAAAACTGAGCAAGTAAGAAGGGTTTTTGACCAAGCTTTTGGGAAGTATGATCTAATGAATGACTTAATGTCCTTAGGGGTTCATCGCATCTGGAAGAGCAGGTTGATTGATTGGATGAACCCTAAAGAGGGTGATCGTTTGATTGATATGGCCTCTGGAACTGGAGACTTAGCTAAATCTTTTTTAAAGAGAATACAATTTCAAGGCGAAGTGACTTGTGTTGAGTCTAACAAGAAAATGTTAAATCTTGGGGAAAAAAAATTAAAAAATTTTAAAGAGGTAAAATGGCTAAATTCTATGGCAGAAAAATTACCCCTAAAAAGTGAAACATTTGACTTTTATTCTGTAAGTTTTGGTATGAGAAATTTCTCAAATATTAATCAATCTCTTAAAGAGGCTAGGAGAGTTTTGAAAAGAGGTGGCAGAATAATGTGCTTAGAGTTTTCCAAGGTGGAAAATGAAAATTTAGATAAGGCCTATAAACTCTATTCAAAGTTTATTCCTCATTTGGGAAAATATATCACGGGAAAATCAGAACCTTATGAATATTTAATTAAAAGTATAGAAAAATTCCATAGTCAAGAAGAGCTTCTTGAAATTTTTGAAAAAAACGGATTTGATCAAGTTGAATATAGAAATCTTTCTGGGGGTATAGTTGCAATTCATTCCGGATGGAAGATTTAATTATGTTTAAAAAAATCTATAATCTATTTAAAATTTTAAGAAAGCTGTCAACTTCTGGTGCAGTTGAAGTGCTTGATGAAATTAAACCAATACCAAAATTTATAAAATTTTTTTTTAATATATTTTCTTTTAGACATAAAAATAAAGTAGACAAATTAAATCAAACTTCTGGAGAAAAACTTTGCGACGCTTTGCAAGGTATGGGAACTACATTTATAAAATTAGGACAATTTTTAGCAACCAGACCTGATATTATTGGAGATGAAGTTTCAAAAAAACTAGAAAAATTACAAGATAGGCTGCCAGCATTTGATACTCAAGAAGCTAAGAAAATAATAAAGAGAGAAATTGGACAAAACTATTATAATAACATTTTATCTTTGGAAGAACCTATAGCTGCCGCTTCTATTGCACAGGTTCATTTTGCAAAAATTAAAATTGGTAGCTCAGAAAAAGAGCTTGCAATAAAAATATTAAGGCCAAATATTCATCAAACTGTAAATGAAGAGCTTGATGCTTTAATGTTCCTTGCATACATAATTGAAAATCTTTTTAAGAAAACAAAGAGATTAAAGTTAATAGAAATAATATACCTGTTAAAAGAAATCACAAATGTTGAAATGGATCTAAGATTTGAGGCTGCGGCTGCAAGCGAATTATATGAAAATACCAAAAATGATAATTTTATAAAAGTACCAAAAATTTATTGGAATTTTACATCTAAACAAACTTTGGCACTTGATAAAGTAGAAGCTATACCAATTAGAAAAATTGATAGTTTAAAAGAATCAAATGTAGATCTAAAAAAGTTATCAAGAAATTTAATTCAACTTTTCCTAAAACAAGCTGTTAGAGATGGTTTTTTTCATGCAGATATGCATCAAGGCAACTTATTTGTTGATAAAGAAGGAAATATTATACCTATAGATTTCGGAATTATGGGAAGATTAGATAAAAATAATAAAAAATATTTGGCTGAAATACTATATGGTTTTATTCAAAGAGATTATCTAAAAGTAGCCGAGGTGCATTTTATGGCAGGACTAGTTCCTAAGAATACCTCTAAGAGTGATTTTGCCCAGGCTCTAAGATCTATTGGGGAACCAATATTTGGGCAGTCTGTCAAAGATATTTCCGGAGGAAATTTATTAGCACAATTATTTGACATAACAGAAAAATTTAATATGCAAACTCAAACTCAACTTCTTCTTCTTCAAAAAACTATGGTATCTGTTGAGGGAGTTTCTAGAAAATTAAATCCAGAGACTAATATTTGGGAAATATCTAAGCCAATTTTAGAAGAGTGGATAAGAAATGAGAAAGGCCCTGAATCAAAAATAAAAAAAACAATAGAAGTATCTAAGGAAGTTTTAGAAAAAATACCAGATTTGCCTCATATTATGGATAAAGCAAATATAGCCCTACAAATGTTGGCTGAGGGAAAACTTAATTTATATAGTGATAGTGGCAGAAACATTGAACTAGAAGAACTAAAGATGAAAAATATGAGAAACAATATGGTAATAATATTACTGGGTATTGTGGTAGGATTGTTTATAGTATTTTAATAAAATATGAGCTTACAAAATAAAAAAATTTTACTCATAATTGGTGGTGGCATTTCCGCATATAAATCTTTGGATCTAATAAGATTGCTAATAAGAAAAAAATCATCTGTAAAAGTAGTTTTGACAAAAAGTGGTAAAAAATTTGTAACTCCGTTATCTGTTTCATCTCTTTTAAAAAATAAAGTTTTTGAAGAAACTTTTGAGAACAAAAATAACGGTAAGATAGATCATATCTCTTTATCTCGTTGGGCAGATATAGTTCTCGTTATTCCTGCTACGGCAAATTTTATGTCAAAACTGAGCAGAGGAAGTGCTGACGATCTTGCCTCAACTATTATTTTGGCATCAAACAAAGAAACCTTTTTAGCGCCCGCCATGAATGTTAGAATGTGGCTACATAAAGCAACTCAAAAAAATTTGGCAACACTTATTGAGTATGGTTATAAATTTATTGGTCCTGAAGATGGATCAATGGCTTGTGGAGAATATGGAAAAGGTAAAATGTCTAATCCAAGACAAATCTTATCTTTCCTAGAAAAACATTTTAAAAATAAAGATTATCTTAAAAAAAAGAGGATACATGCAGTAGTTACGGCAGGACCAACTAGAGAGTATTTGGATCCCGTTAGATACATATCTAATGAATCGAGTGGAAAACAAGGTTATGAGATAGCGCTTGAATTATCTAGATTAGGAATAAAAACAACACTAGTCTCTGGTCCAACTAATATTAATTACAATAGAGAAATTAAAGTAAAAGAGGTTACAAGTGGGATTCAAATGCTTGAGGCAGTTAAAAAAAGTTTCCCAGCACATATTGCGGTTTGTGCAGCGGCTGTTTCGGATTTTAAACCTCTCTTAATCAAAAAAAATAAAATAAAAAAAGAACAAGAAATTGGTGAAATTAAAGTTGAAAAAAATGTAGATATATTAAATTTCTTGGCTAAAAGTAATAGATACAAACCAAAAATATTAGTTGGTTTCTCTGCAGAAACAGAAAATCTTATAGAAAATTCAAAGAATAAAATGGAGGATAAATCTTGCGATATAATAATTGCAAATGATGTTTCTAAATCTGATTTTGGTTTTAATAAGGATCAAAATGAAGTTACAATTATTGATAAAAATGGTAAAACTGAAAAAATTAGAAAAAGTTCTAAAAAATTTGTTGCATCGGTTATAGCAAAAAAGATTATAAGTACATTTTTATCAAATGAAAAAGGTCTCAATTAGTTCATCCGATTTTCAAAAATATTATAAACAACTTATACTTAAAAAAATTGGTGTAGTTGGTCAAAAAAAAATACTTAAAGCAAAAGTACTTGTTGTCGGCGCAGGCGGACTAGGCTGCCCTTTAATTTTATATTTATCATATTCTGGTATTGGAAATTTGGGTATAGTTGATCACGATAAAATTGAATTATCAAACTTAAGCAGGCAGGTACTTTTTACAAACAAAGATATTGGAAAATATAAAGCTATTATATCAAAAAAAGCTGTAAAAAAAATAAATAGCAAAATCGTTGTAAAGACTTTTTCTGAGAAATTAAACACAAAAAATATAAAAAAAATTGCAAAAAATTATCCTATTATCTGTGACGGGACTGATAATTTCCAGACAAGACTTTTAATAAATGATTACTGCGTTAAAAATAAAAAAGTTTTAATTTCTTCTGCAATAAATAAATTTGATGGACAATTGTTTAATTTTGACTTTAGAAAAAAAAGTCCTTGTTTTAGATGCTTTATGCCTGAAATTCCTAATCAAAGTCAAAATTGTGAAACAGATGGAATAATGACGACGCTCGCAGGAATTGCAGGTTCGATGCAGGCAAACGAAGTAATAAAATCAATTTTGAACATAAAAAATAATTTAAATGGAAATATTATGATTTTTAATGCTCTTAATTCAAACTTTAGAAAAGTTAAATTATTAAAAAACCCTAGTTGTAAAAATAATTCTTTTCATGTTTAAAATATTAACTTTTTTTTTATTAATTTTTACATTTTTTTTAAACTATTCTATGGCTCAAAGTGGGTACTACTTAACTTTGAGAAGTGATACCGTAAACCTGAGACAAGGTCCTTCTTTGGAACATCCAATTAAATTAATGTATACAAAAAAGTTTTTACCTGTTTTGGTTATTGATAAGTCTTATAACTTTAGAAAAGTTATCGACCACGAAAATAATTCTGGATGGATACATATTTCGCAATTGTCAAAAAAAAAAGCTGCTTTGAATCAATTCGATAATTCTATAATTTTCAAAAATCCATCTGAATATTCAAAACCTTTGGCTTCTCTTGAAAAAGGGAGGCTTTGTTTAATAAAAAAATGTAAAAAACAGTGGTGTAAAATCGAAACTGGAAGATATTCTGGATGGATTGAAAAGAAAAGACTAAAAGGGAGGCTTTAATTTTATTTTCTTTTTGAGAATTTTGAGGCCCAAAATTTATCTAAAACGAAGTACCAAACGGAATTTGCTAAAGGTTCAACGATTGCATCTGTTAAAGCTATATAGAAAGACACATCTGCAACTAACATTAATACAGTAATTGCAATCGCAAAGTGTCCGATTGTATAAATAATTGTTCTTAATATCGATCCTCTATTTGATTGGTACACTTTTTTTGAGGCATTAAATATTCCGGACGTTAATTCTGTCATTTTAATTTAATTTTCTATGGTGCTGTCTATCTGCATTCATAATTTTTGTCCAGATTTTAACAAAATCTTCTAT
>CETH01127148.1_pt1 | contig 26333 bp, 31 predicted proteins | sample 361461 | NCBI WGS metagenome assembly CETH01 (sample SAMEA2622695, study PRJEB7988) | marine metagenome | isolation source: saline water (ENVO:00002010), including
GTTTTATGTTCTCAGAAATATTTTGTAATTTTAAGGCTTCTTATTCTTCTTCCAAAAAAGATAAATCTTCTTCCTGAAAAGATAAATAATTATAAAAGAAAGAATATATAATGCAGGAAATAAATAATATGGATTCACAACATCTCCAAAAATATAAGTGATGATTAATATTAACGTAGTTCGCATATCTTAATATAAACACACACACACACCCATTCTAAAATAATTTTTGAATAATTTTTGAAAGTTTATGTAAATTCAGATATCATCAAAACATTCAAGGAGTAGAAATGAAAAAAATATTAATCTTATTAATCTGTGGATTTGCATTCACACAATCAATACAAACAAAACAAGTAGAAGTAGATTTTAATCAAAATACTCAAATTGATTTTTCAGAATATTTCAATTTAATTGAAGGTAGATATATTGTGAATGCAGTATTTATAGAAAATTTTTTATCTGACATGGCAAGGAATAGATGAATTTGGAAATCCTGTTGGCATATACTCATTTAATCGTATTAGATTATTTGCTGATGATGTGCAAAATTATGGAATATCAAATTACTTTGAGGTTGATTTATTAAATGGAGCTGAAACTACTATTATTATCAATCGATAATTTTTTGCTTAAAAAATAAAATTTAATTATCTCGTTCTTCAAAATTTTCATTTTTTTTATTTTCAATCCTTTTAATAATTAGATATAACATTATCGATAAGAATAAAATCCAAAAAATTTGAGTAAAACTAATCATTTATTTTAATTTTACTGCAGTTCCATAAGCTAAAATCTCTGCAGCCCCTTGCATAACCATTGATGTTGTAAATCGAACATTAAGTACTGCATCTGCACCCATTTTTTGCGCATCATCAATCATTCTTTTTAGTGCCTGCTCTCTTGATTGTGCTTGTAATTTTGTGTACTCATCTATTTCACCGCCTACAATATTTTTAAGCCCTGCAAAAATATCATTTCCTATATTTCTAGCTCTAACAGTGCTACCTCTTGCAATACCTAAAATATCTGAAATTTCTTGATCTGGAATAAAATCTGTTGTTGTTGTAATCATATAATTCTCCTAGATTTAAATGTATTATTTAAATAAATTTTATTAAAAATGAATATTGATATAACCGCTAGAAACTTTCATATAAGTGATAACCTTAAAGAACTAATTGAAAATAAAGTTACTAAATTATTACAGTATGATAATAACATATTTTTATCTGAGATTATTTTACTTAAAGAATCTAGAGCTGAAAAAATTGAGTTAATTGTTCATTCAAAGCAGCATAAATATTTCACAAAATGCTATTCTTCATTATTTGAAAAAACTTTAGCCAAAGCTGTAAAAAATATTATTCAACAAATAAGAAAAACAAAAACAAAATATTAATCATGAAATACGAAACAATTAACGTTAATGAATTAAAAAAATTAAATGAAAGTAATGACAACTTTACTCTTATTGATGTAAGAACTCATCTTGAAAGAATACAAGCAGAAATTCCAATTAAATCAATTCATATACCAATGAATGAAATTCCAGATAGACTAGAAGAATTAAATAATAATGATAATATTATTATTTACTGTAAATCAGGTAAAAGATCAGCTAGAGTGTGTGAATATTTAACTGAAAACAATTTTAAGAGAGTTGCAAATTTGTCTGGTGGGATTTTAGCTTGGGCCGAACAAATCAACCCCGAGTTATTATTTAATTTGTAGGGGAAAGTAAAATTAAAAAATTCTACTCTCCCCTCTTTTAATGATGCAAATTATTTAATTGATATTTTTTTCACATCTGGTTTTACAGGTGCCATCCTAGGAATTTCTAATGATAATACTCCATTTTTCATTTTAGCATTAATTTGATTTTCTTTAATATCATCTGGCAAATTAAAACTTTTTGAAAATTTACCATACGAAACTGCTGAAGAATTATAAGAATCTTTACGATCCTCATAATCATTTTTTCTTTCACCTGATATTGTTAACACACCATCAGAAATTTCAATATTAACATCTTTTTTTGAAATTCCGGGGAAATCACCTCTCAATATATATGCATCATCTATATCAATAACTTCAAATTTTGGATTATAATTATCATAATCAAAACCTGGTGTGTAATCAATATTAAATGTATTAAACATTCTATCTATTTCATCAAATAAAGATAATGCAGGTCTATGTGCCCATTTTATTAGTGTCATTTTATTACTCCTTTTTTTAATTAACAAAAATTTTCACTTTTCATTAATTAATAGAGCAAAATACATACCAATAAAAAAAATAAGACAAAAATTATATACGCAGATGACTATATGTCATCTTGGTATGACAATTAGTCTGAAATATTCCATTTTACAAAGTCGCGAGGACTGACACCAACATCGTATGAGGCTAACTCAACACCATCAAAAGACACAACTTTAACCTCATTTAAGCCCTGGTAATCAGTTACAGCGAACCAAATTTCATTATCAACAACCTCTACATGATAAACATTTGATTGCTCATACGAGCCAATCATACGATTCAAATCATGAGAAAGATCTTCATTTACAGCTGCAATCCCCCCCAATGTTTCAGTATCAGGATTATTGGGAAGTGTTCTGTAAATTTGATTATTCACATTAACTACAGAACCCGCACATGGGACACCGTTGCCATAATTTTGAATAACAGGAATATCACCCAATCCTGATATTTTTGCAATTCCATGATTTATAGCAGTATAATCTTGATTATAAAATGTCCTAGAAACATATATATCATCACCTAAAAACTCAAAAGATGAAGGCCCTTCACCCACATCGTAAGTAGATACTAGTGTTTGAGTTGCAATATCATACTTATTAACAGATGTCCCTGCACTCCAATCAGAATTATTCACTAAGGCAACCCATAAACTACCATCTTTTTCAACTATCCCTTCAGGCTTACCATTTACAGAAATAGAATTTTCAACAACATAGGTATACAGATTAAAAACTTTTATATCTTCAGAGTTCCAATTAGTAATATAAATTTTATCATTTTCAACTCCTTCATTATCAACGACAGCCATAAACCTCGGATCAGAACCCCCTAAATCAATTTCAATACCAGGCATCGATAGACCTTCAGATGTAATATCAAATATTTTCATCTTGCTATCACCATTAATAAGCACTATCAGTTTATCATTATAAACCTCAATAGATTGAACTGTTTCGCCTATAATATCAGTAGTCAGGACGGCCCCATTATCACTAATCATAGATATTGTCCCATTAGCAGAGCCAAAATTACCTTCATTGGCAACAAAAACCCATGATTCTGCATTAATTGGATCATCATCATCATTACCTAATATATTATCAAGTTCATTACAACTACTTAACAATATTACAAATGAGAACAACAATAACTTAAACATAAAAACTCCTTTATTATTTGTAACGATATATTTATTTTAATTGAAATCAATTTTTCATATCGCGAAAAAATTAATTTATAGAAGTATCTGACTTATCAATTTAATTGAAATACAGTTGCGCGACAGCTTTGGATTCTCACCAAATTCCTTCCATGCAGTAATTTAAATTTAAAAATTTCTATAGATTTTTATAATAAAAACTTTTTGAAAAATCACCTGACTTTCTATCATCTAATTCAACTAGAGGATAAATAAATATATTAACTTTTCCTCCATCATAATTTTTTAAATCAAAATCTCTCCCAACCATAAACTCAACTCGATTTTGACATATTGCACCAAAAAAATAATCAGATTTTTCAGGAGCTTTATCTGCTTCTGATATGTCTACAGGCGTCCAGCCTTTGTCATCTTTATAATAATCTGCCCAACAATGATAGCCCCCAACCTCGCCTTCATCACCTTTTGGAATTGGAAATCCCATATGAAATCTTGCGGGGACATCTAATGTCCTACTCAAAGAAATAAAATAAGAATGATAGTCCGTGCAATTGCCAACGCCAACATCACATGCATACAAAGAGTTTCCATTACCATAGGCATATTTTTTATTCTTATTCTGAGATTTAACCAATTCATCTTTTGTAACTTTTTTACGACCATAGGTTATATCATTAGGCAACCATTCTTTCCCAGTGTTAGGATTTTTACCACCATGAATGTATTTGTAATTTTTAGAGTCCTTATTATCTGTTGGCTTTCCATAGTGCATACCATTTAACACATAGTCATAAACATTTCTCATATTATCTGCAGATAAACTATTTTCAGAAATCACATTATCAAAAACACTACCAACTATAACTTGACTTGAACCTTCCAAATAATTCAAATGATCAACATTGCTAAAATTAACACTCAAGTTCTCCATCCTATCCACATCGCAAGACAGCTTGAAATCAGAATCTGATTTCAACCCATCTAAACTATAAAGATAAACATATTTATTTCCATGTTTTGACTCATCTAAAATTTCATAGTTCAGATCTGTATCAATCTGAATATTTGAAATATTTTGGACTTCATTTGATTGAGGATATGGAATCCAAGCTTCAAATTTTTTTCCATTAGTTGGTTCAAATATTACAGAATAAGAAAATTCAAACTGCCTCGTATTGCTATCATTATTATATATAACACCAAAACCAATCAAGCAAAACAATACAACAATCCCTAATAAATTTTTAAAATTCATTGAATTACACTCCTATTTAATAGATTGTTTTTAAAGAATAAAGGGGTTATGCAATCCGACCGGAAGCCAAATTGCAATTTCACAGTAAATATTTTTCATATTTAATTTGCATGTATAAATTTAATTAGTTCCAATAAAGACTATCAACAATTTTATTTAAAGATTTTCTATAACTAAATGACAATCCCCATATCTGCGTATCTCCATCAAGCACATCATCGCCAGCAATAAAAGTAGAAACATTTGAAGTGTTTAAACTAAAGCCAAATGACCCCCTGTTTAATGATGAAAAAGTAAACGTAAGCATTGGAGTAACTGCAGTACTTTTAGAATTAGGAACTTCAAACCCATCCCATTCTGAAAAATCAGAATGCTTAATGTTTAGCCCCAATCCAATAGAATTTAACTGAAATGATTCTGATTTCATATCAAGACTAAGGGGTGGACCACTTAATAAAAATAACGAAAAATCATAATTAACAGAAGATAAAAACCCATAATCATTTTCTTTTAAAGGATAATAAACTTTAGATGTGATTCCCCAAAAAATTGGATATGTAGCTCTTTTTTGAAAAAATTCTAGCCCAAAAGATGCTTTATATGTCCCCTCACTAATTGCAAAATGTCTATGAGAATGACTATCTGACTCATCATAAGTCCCCTCATATTTTTCTTTTAAAAAAAATGGATCAGATAATAATGTGTAATTTGAAGGAATGACCAATCCTCCTTGAATGAAAAAACGATTACCTAACCCCTTCCCTACATTTTCAACTAAATAGCGAACTTTAAACTGAGTATCTCCCAATATGCCACCCCTTGCTTGGAGATTGCCATCATCATCATAAAAATCAGTATCTGAACATTCAGTACGATGATGGTCCGATGATTCATTGCGATGCCAATCCATACATCGTTTAATAAAGGGTTGTTCAATTGTCATATCCCAATAATCATCAAAACCCAAAGAGAACCTCAAATTAAGCATATGTGTTGATAAATTTCCTTCATGTTTAAATGGTTCATTTTCAACAGGGTCATGCCACCAATCTATAAATTGAAATGAATAATCTGCAGTTAGCATCATTTCACCAGAACCTAGCCCAACTCCCTTATCTGCACTACCAACTGGTAATGATGGATTTGCTCACAATGCTCATTGAGGAAAAGCATGTGTAATAAAAAATAAAATTATCAATACACTTCTTAATTTATTCAATAGTATAACCTAAATCATTAATTTTTTGATGTATTTCCTTATCATTAACTCCATCATTGGCAAAACTTACTTGTCCTGATTTTAAATCAACATCTTTAACAGAGACACCTTGAATTTTATTCAAAGTTTTAGTTAAAACATCAACACAATGATTACATGTCATTCCCTTAACTGATAATTGTGATATAGGGCCTTGCTTTTTAATTGTTTTTTTTTGAGAAAAATAATTCAATCTAAAAACATTAAACAATATTAAAATTAACAAAATAGCTGAGATCATTTCTAACCAATGAGGGAGCATTGCCATTGAACTTAAGGCATCCTCTAATTTTAATCCAGGAAACATCAAATCAAACAATAACCCAGAAACAATAGAACAAATAATAATTGAAGATATATAAATTAAAGTAGATTTCCTACCAAGCTGTTTTAATGCAACAGATATCGTTGCAATGTTTGTTGCAGGGCCACTCATTAAAAATACCATCAAAGAACCCATTGAAAATCCTTTTAAATGAAGAGCAAGAGCAATAGGAACAGATGCTGTTGCACAAACATATGATGGCAAACCAAGCAACAACATAATAATCATACCCAAAATTCCAGAACCAATATTCATAAAATAATTTTCAGGAATAATAACAGCTATAAATGCTGCTGCTAAAATACCTGCAACTAATACAGAGCCAATATCTTGAGGGAGTTTAACAAATCCATAATCAATGATTCTATAAATCACTCCATCTTTCTCATCACAACAATCTTCATCGCATATTGTTTCATTTTCACTTAATTCTTTATCTTTATCTAAAGTGCTAACTAAAGTTCCACCTATTAAACCAGAAACAAAAGCAACTATAGGCCTATAAATTGCAAAAATAGGACCAAGGAGACTATATGTAATCATAATACTATCTACACCTGTTTGAGGAGTTGATATTAAAAAAGAAGTCGTAGCAGACTTGCTCGCACCATGTTTTTTTAAATAACTAAAAACAGGAATAACACCACAAGAACACAATGGCAGAGGGATACCAAACAATGATGCTAAAAAAACAGAAGAAGATTTATTTTTACCCAAATATTTAGTTACTGTCTCTACACTCAAAACAACAGATAATATACCAGAAAAAAAGAAACCCATAATTAAATAGGGAGATATTTCTAATACAAAAGACCATAACTTATCAATAAAAAGTTCTATCACATTATTCTCCTTGAATAATCAGGACAATTAAAATAACATCTAAAACATCAATTGTATCATCCTGATTAAGGTCTGCTAAAACATTAAATTCTGATAGATATAATATAATATTTATTACAGATATAACATCAAGAATATTAACAATTAAATCTCCATTAACATCACCCGATACAGAACCAGCAGGACAATAATTACCATCTGGAGCTAATTGAGGAATTTTATAAATTGGATTTGTAATTAAGCCATACATTGCTATATCTGTATTTTGAAATAATTCTGGAGTACATAATTCCCATTCATTATTAATTCCATTACATGTTTGAGTGTCATTTAATATTCCCATATGTGAAACAATAGACCAATACATATATTCTATTGCCATGCATCCATAATCACAAGTCCAATCATCATAATGATACCAAGCTTCTTCTGGATAATTATTAGGGACATTCAAAAATTGTCCTCCACGTGCAATATCCATAGCATCAGACATTTCAGATGAATTAGGATTAATATTAAATGCGCTAGGATAAATACTTACATGCCCCACATGATTGATGGTATGTATTACCTCTTCAACCGTAGCATCATCTCCCCACTGTCCTGGATTATTGGGATCAATCTCATTTCTAAATAATACTGCAGATACACCATTACCATTATAATTATTTTCAAATGAATTCATACAAGAATTACCATCAGAGGTAAATATAGGCATCAAGGCCCCTCTATTAGATAATCTATTTTTTAAAATTGAATCATCAACAACACCATCTTCATTATTATCTAACAATTCTGCGGCAACAGAGGCAACATGTAAAATTTTTTCATCTGCAATTGATGATTGAGCATACACATCAAAACAATCTAATACTCTTATATATTTTGAGAAACAACTAAATGCAGAATTATTATTAAGATTAGCTTCTATTTCAAAACAAACGTCATTTTGAGTAAAAATAAAACTTGATAAACATATCTTCAAAAATAAATTCCTCATACTAAAATTTAACTTTATAAAATATTGTATAAAACATAAATTATAGCAATTAAATTTGAGATTTATATGAAAAAATATTATCTAATATTATTATTAAGTTTTTGTATGCTTGAAGCAAGAAGCATGGAATTCACATCAGCAAAAACATATGCTAGAGTTGAAAACAACTTACTTAAAGCTGAAGAATGGGGACTAAAAGCATTAGAAAAAGAACCAGAAAATTCATTTATAGCATTTTTCTTGGCTAAAGAAGTCTTTTTGCCACAAAAGAAACAAAAAAAAGCTGGAGAAATGCTAATATTGGCATCAAGTTTGCCTGATAGTCGATTAGAGAAACCATTTAGATTAGGTGAAACAAGATATAAAACGGTGCACCAAGTATTAAAATTATATTCTAATGATTTTATTAATTTTGCAATTTCTGATTATAATCAAAAAGATTATCTATCTGCAATGGAAAAACTTAATATAGCAATAGAATTAGATAATAAAAATAGTGCCGCTTATATGTTTAAGGCGGAAATAGAATATGAACAAAACAACAAATTAGAAGAATCTATAATACTAATCAATAAAGCAATAGAATTAAGCAAAAATGACAATGAAAAAAATGAATTTCACTTTAAGAAAATAGCATATTTAAGAAAAGAAAAACAATATGAAGAAGTTAAAGATATGTTAACTGATTTTCTAACAAACTCTCCAGATGATATTGCTGCAAATAGAGAATTATTTTTACTATATATAGATATGAATTTATTAGATAAAGCGATTAATATAGGATCTCCATTGCTAGAGATAATGGAAGAAGATCCTAATATAGCGATGGATTTAATATCTGAAACAGCGTATAATCTAGGTATATGCTATAGAAATAAAGCATCAGAAATCTACAATAATATTATCACCTACCAATCTGATACTGAAAAAACAAATGAAAAAACAAATGATTTGATTGATGCTGCAAATGACACTAAAGAATTATATCAGATAGCAAAAGATTACTTTCAAACCTCAACTAATTATGATGAAAATGAAATATCTAATGCAAAAGAGTTAAAAAAAAATATGAGGAAAATGCGCAAAAAAATAGATAATGATATCATACCTCTATTAGAAGGATTTTTAAAATAAATTTAAGATAATTTATTTCTCTTAATGAGATACTCCAATAATGACTGATCAATTAAATTTGAAGTGTTTACATTAATATAATCAATTTTATTTTTTTCACATTCAATTTTATATTTCTTACAAAACTTAGAAATAGATTTTTTATAATCTATCTTTATGTGCCTTGGATCAGTTTTTATATTTTCATTATTTTCTAAATCTTCAAATTGCATACTCTGATTATAGTTTAAATTCAATTCATTATCATCTAAAATATGAAAAACAATAACTTCATGACCTTTATGTCTAAAATGTCTTAATCCTTTAATAATCTCATTTTGATTATCAATTAAATCTGAGATCAGAATAATCAATCCCCTTTTTTTAATAGATTCAGCCAAAGAATGCAAAATTATTGGGATGTCAGTTTCTCCTCCAATTTTAGCATTTTGTAATGTTTTTAATATTAGATTAAGATGACTGGTTTTAGATTTTGGAGTGATAGATGACCGTATAGTTGTATCAAAAATACTTAATCCTACTGCATCTTGTTGTTTAATCATTAAATAGCTCAATGCTGCTACTAAAGTTTTTGAATATTCAAATTTTGTAATTTTATCTGAGCCAAAATTCATAGAAGAGCTTTTATCTAAAATTAAATGACATTTTAAATTAGTTTCTTCTTCAAACTGTTTAATAAATAACTTATCTGTTTTGGCCCATAATTTCCAATCAATATATTTAATTTCATCACCATAACCATATGGTTTATGTTCAGAAAATTCAACTGAAAAACCATGATATGGACTTTTATGCAAACCGATAATAAATCCTTCAACAACTAATCTTGCCTTTAAAAAAAGATTGTCAATTTTATTAATAATATTAGAGGATAAATATTTTTTTTCTAACAAAGAAGACATTAAATACTTAATAATTCTTCAAGAATATGATCTTTTTTCATTCCCTCAGCTTCAGCATTAAAATTAGGAATGATTCTATGTCTTAAAACAGGTTTAATAACCGCAGTTACATCATCAATATCTGGTGTAGGTTTATTATTAATAAGCGCATGCGCTTTAGCTGCAAGAATTAGATATGAGCTTGCTCTGGGTCCAGCCCCCCATTCTAAATATTTTTTTGTAAATTTTGAAGCTTTAGAATGATTAGGTCTTGTTTTGTGTACAAAGTTAACAGCAAAATCTATAACATTATCTGCAATAGGGACAGACATGACCAAATCTTGATATTTTCTTAAATTTTCAGCATTAATGATTTGATTTAAATTAATATTTGATTTTTCAGTATTAAACTTAACAATATTAATTTCATCATCATATGATGGATATTCAATTAAAATATTAAACATAAATCTATCAAGCTGAGCTTCTGGTAATGGATAAGTCCCCTCTTGTTCAATAGGATTTTGTGTTGCCAAAACAAAAAATGGTTCTTCTAATTGATGCGTATTCACTCCAATAGTAACTCTATTTTCTTGCATAGCCTCTAATAAAGCAGCTTGCGTCTTAGGAGGTGTCCTGTTAATCTCATCTGCTAAAATAACATTAGCAAATAAAGGTCCTTTAATAAATTTAAATTGACGTTCACCAGTATTTAAATCTTGAGAAATAATTTCAGTACCAGTTATATCGGAAGGCATTAAATCAGGAGTAAATTGGATACGACTAAAATTTAATTCTAAAATATCAGAAATCGTTTTTATCAATAAAGTTTTACCTAAACCAGGAACTCCTTCTAAAAGAACATGCCCTCTACATAAAAAAGCAATAAATATATAATCAATTACTTCTTTTTGGCCAATAATGACTTTTTCTAATTCTTTATAAAATTTTTTCTTATCATTGATAAGGTTATCTAATAATTTGACTTGATTCATAATTTATTTACTTATTTTTATATTTATTAAGATTGAAATTTAATATAATTATTAAATAATTTTTAACAATATATTATTATTATTATGAATAAAATTCAATTAATTGGACAAAATTTAGAAGAACTGCAATTATTTTGCATAAATAATAAATATCCAAAATTTCATGGTGATCAATTATATCGTTGGATATATAGACAATCCATGCAATCTACAGAAGCCATGTCTAATATTCCTAAAGAGTTGAAAAATATTATTAAAAATAAATGTAACCTAAATTTATTAAGCATCAAAAAGCAATTAACTTCAAACACAGATAATACTAATAAATTCTTGCTTGAAACTATTGATAAAAAATTAATTGAATGTGTTAGCATGATTGATAAAAACAGGCATACTGTTTGTCTCTCCTCTCAAATTGGATGCAATGTAGATTGTGATTTTTGCGCAACAGGAAAAATGGGAATTATTAGAAATTTAACCGCTGGTGAAATTTTAAATCAACTACATATTGTAAATAACAACATTAAGAGCCATCCAATAACTAATATTGTTTTCATGGGTATGGGAGAACCTCTGTTAAATTATAAAAATGTGATAAAAGCTTCTAATATTATAAATGATAATAACGGTTTTAATATTAGTTCAAAAAAAATTACAATTTCTACTGCTGGGATTTTACCAAAAATTAAACAATTTATTAAAGAAGAACAGAAATATAAATTAGCTATATCATTAAATTCTGCAATTAATGAAATAAGGAATCAGATAATGCCTATAAATAAAAAATGGCCTATTGATCAAATTATAACAACAATTAAAAAATATAAGTTCAATAAACATAGGCCTATAATGTTTGAATATGCTATTATGAAAAATATTAATGATTCCTCTGAAGATGCATATGCAATAATTAGATTATTAAAAAAGACAAATTGCAAAATCAATATAATTCCTTATAATTACACATACGGACAATACAAAAGACCCGATGATCTAACAATTCAAAAATTTATTAAAACATTAAGTGATAATAATTTAAAAGTTTTTATTAGAAATAGTAAGGGACAGGACATTGATGCCGCATGTGGTCAATTGGTAACTAAAAATGCAAATTAATACTATAAAAAAACAACTTGATAAAATTATAAAAGAAAGGCCAAAAGCCTGCATTGTCTTAGGATCAGGATTAAATAATTTTATTAATGAAATTAAAGATAAACAATATTTATCATATAGTGAAATAAATAATTTTCTTTCAACTAATGTTAAGGGGCATAAAGGAGAGTTTATATTTGGATATATAAATAAAATTCCAATATTATGTGCTAATGGAAGATTTCATTATTATGAAGGCCATTCAATAGAGAATGTTGGAATTATAATTTCATTATTTAATTTATATGAACCAAAAAAATATATTATAACCAACTCTTCAGGAACAGTTAGATTAAATTGGGATATTGGAGATTTAATGATTGTTGAAAAAATTATTGATTTTTCATTTATTAAATCAAACTCAATTAAAACCTACCTATTAAATGTTGAAAAAAGAGAAATGTATAATAATATTGCTGATGAACTTAAAATTAATTTAAGATATGGGACATACACATATACTATTGGACCTACCTATGAAACTGCAGCAGAAATTAAAGAAATTCAAAAAATAGGGGGAGATGCGGTAGGCATGTCAACATTTCCAGAATATTTAAATTGTAAAAAATTAAAAATCAACCCTGTTATTATATCATGTTTAACAAATTATGGAGCTGGATTAAAAGAAAAAAAAGTATTACATTCTCACGTCTTGAAAAATGCAAAAAAAACAAATGAAAAATTCAACTTGTTAATAAAGAAAATCATTAAAAATATTGAAATATAAAATTACAGACCTAAAGTATCACTTTAAATAAAATGTTGACATGAATGTATAATTATATATAATTTAGGCACTGTTATAGGCTTTTGATATATTTTTTATCATGTAAGTCTAAAAATTCTAAGAGCAATTGAGTCTTTTAGATATCTAAAATAAGTTAAGGAGAAAGACAATGAAAACAGCTTTAAATAATGTTAACGGTTGGTTAGGTGGAATCGTTGGCTTGTTAAAGACAGTTATTGTATTCTTCGTTTTTGCCTCTATAGTATGGCCTACAGGCATACCTAATGTTATTGGAGGTATAATGAACCTAGTTGGAATGTTTTTGGGTGGTGGATTAGCAGGGCTTTTAGCTCTTCTAGTATTTGTTTCTTTTATGGACTAAAAAAACATCACTGTTAATATTTATGGGCAATGTTAGACATTGCCCATAAATTTAATCAATTAGGAGAAGGCGAATGAAAAAAGCAATAACAACAATCACATCATGGGTGAACGATCTATCAGACCTACTAAAAGCTCTTATAGTTATGGGTGTTTTAATAGGATTAGCCTATGGCGATATTTTTGGCGTTATAGCAAACATCGGTAGATTAATGAGCAATATAGGTGATGGTGGTTTAGCTGGATTAGTTGCTCTTGTATTAGTAGTTACTTGGTGGAAAAAATAAACGATTATTAAAGCATTTTTTTTATAATCTCTCGTTGGATAAAAAAGTCTCATTTTTATGGGACTTTTTTATTACTCTATATATTCTGCAGTAAAATTTAAAATACCACTTTTAACAACACATTTTTGAATTTTATTATCATCTATATAAATATAACGCTTAACACCATCCTTAAATATTGCCCATGTAAAAATATCTGTATGCTTAATTAAACCCACATCATCATCCAGAGGGAATATATCAAGTTCATATTTTTCATTATCTTTAAAAATTGAATATGAATAAAATTTACCTTCTCGTTCAAGAATATTATTTGGATTATAATTAATTTGAATAGGATCTATCATTAAAAAATATAATAAACTAAAAATATTCAATGTATTTGATGGAATTGAATAATTTGAATCCACATAATAAATCATATTATCTTTCATTATAGTTTCTATAGAATTAATTATTTCAGGCTGTGTAGTATGTTTTTTAAAATATTTAGTACTACTACTTTTATCATCAATAATAATTGTATATTTATTATTAATAGGATAAAAAACATCAAATATATTCAAAGTCTTAACAGTAAAATTAAGTAATATACTATTCTTATTATTATATACTGTATCTTTAATGGACATAGAGCACTTAGCAACTTGTATCCCAAAAGATTTAATTTTGTATTCATAAACATCAGAACAAAAAGATAAACAAAAAAATAATATGTAAATATTTTTTTTCATTTCCATTTATAACTATAAATTGGTCCTAAAATTCCAAAAAAAACAATATAAAATGGGTGCATTAATACTAAAAATAAAACGGGGAAAACATCAAACTTTATTTTTAAATCATAACCAAAAGTATAAATAAATAAAAAATCAGGAATTAATTTAAGAAAAATTGGCACCAAATAAATCAGAGATGCCGTTTTACAAAAATTCACAATACAAATCACTGTAAATAAATTAACTAAATATAAAACAGGCAAAATAATTTTTAATTCATTACTAATAAATTTATTTTTGTAATACAAAAATCCTTTTGATGCAAATCGTAATCTTTGATGAATAAACTGAAGCAAATTATTAGGTGGGATAGAATAGACCACTGCATCTTGATTAATAATATATTTTACATCACATCCTACATAATGCATAATTTTATGAAGTAATAAATCATCATCTCCAGATTCAATATGACTAATTTGATTATAACCTCCTGATTGAAAAAAATATTTTTTTCTAAAGGCAATACTACGTGCAACACATGATAAAGTCATTTTTTTACCAAAACTACATGCAACAAAAGCATCTTGCGCTATACTATCAATAGATAGAATTTTATCAAAAAAATTATTATTTGCAAATAAAGGAGTTAAGCTAGAAACAAATCCAACTGATTTATCTGAAAATTGACTAATCATAGCTGATATCCATTTTTTATTCATTTTACAATCAGCATCTGTTTGTAAAATTATTTCTCCTTTTGATTTTTTAATGCCATTAAATAAAGCCCATTTTTTACCAACCCAATTATTGGGAAGAGACTTAATATTAATAATGTGAAAATTTTGATGTTGATGTTTAAAACTTTGTATAATATCTAATGAATTATCATCAGAACGATCATTACATATTATAATTTCATATAATTTTTCTGGGTAATCTTGATTAATTAAATTATTAATCAATGTTGACAAATTATGTTCTTCATTTTTTATTGCAACAACAATAGAAACAAATGGTAGATCTTTATTATTATAATTAATTTTTTTAACTAAATAATTATATCCATCAAACAACCAAATCATAAAAAATAAATAGATTAATAAAAATAAATAAATAAAAAACATTAACGTCCCTTCCATTTAAGCTGTGATTGAAAGAAACTGAAAATGCCCATTAAGACAACATAAGGAACTTGAATAATAAACCAAAAAATAAATTCAGCTAAATTAAAAGATTCATTGAAAATTTTTGTTGCTCTTTTATATAATAAAAACTCAAGTAAAAATTTTAAAGCAAATAACATAATTATCATATTGAATTTAATAATTGTAAAAATTGGAAAAATTAAACAAAACAAATTTGCAATAAATGTTGATATAATAATAATAAAAAATGGTTTATTATATTTCCACATAATATTTGCATCACCTGCCCATCGTACTCTTTGAGAAAAAAAATCCAACCAAGATTTAAAGCTCTTAGAAGAAACAAATGAATCTAAAGAATCAGAGAATCCTACATTAACTGTTTTATTTTTTTTACAAACATTTAAAAAAATTGAATCATCACCTTGTAATAAATGAGAAATATTATTAAAACCATTTACTTTAAAAAATAAAGATTTGCGGTATCCTTGATTTTGACCACTAGATGCTAGAGCATTACCTAAATTAGATGAGCTAAAAGCAGATATCATCAACATTAAAAAGTCTAATTTTTGGAAATTAGCAACAAGAGAAGAATGATTTCGAACACCTGAATAGCCAATAACATAATCTTTGTTAATAAAATTCAGGGCCATTGTTGCAACCCATTTATTTCCTAAACGACAATCAACATCTGTAAATAATAAAATTTCATACTTAGCAGCATTAATTCCAGCATCAAGAGCTCTTTTTTTATGATTTAAAAATGAATTTCCAGATTTTGAATGAATATATCTAAAGTTATTATTATTAATAATAAATTTATCAATAATCAATTTTGTATTATCTGTAGAATCATCATCAACAATAATAAACTCTAGGTCATTATCATATATTTGTTTAGAGAAATCATTTAATATATTAGAAATTGATTTTTCTCCATTTCTAACACATAAAATAACCGAGACACCTGCTGAAAAATTTTTAATATCTAAGGATTTGATATTTGTTTTTTTAAAGGTTCCAAGTAAGAAATATATTAATGAAAGTAAATAAAGTATAAAATTACATATTATAAAAACTTCTAAAATCATTAATGATAATTATTCTTCTTCATCCAATCATCATCAATGAATTTTGAAAGATAATTTCTAACTGAATCAGGCAAAATAACTACACAATTCTCTCCTGAATCAAGTTGATCTGCAACCTGTAAAGCTGCCCATACTGCTCCACCAGATGATCCTCCAACTAATAATCCTTCTTCACTAATTAAACGTCTAGACATTAAAAAAGAATCTTTATCATTAATTTTAATGTATTCATCAATTAAAGAATTATTTAAAACTTCTGGGAAGAAATCATAACCAATTCCTTCAACTTTATATGGAAAAACTTCTGTTCCTCCACCTAAAATTGAACCATATGGATCGACTCCTATAATCTTAATACTCGAATTGAACTCTTTCATCTTTTTTGCAATTCCTGAAATCGTTCCACCAGTACCAACTCCTACTACAATCATCGAAACCTTATTATCTAATGAATCTAAAATTTCTTGAGCTGTAGTTTCATAATGAATATTGGGATTATTCATATTAGAATATTGATCTAAAATATGAGAATTTGGTATTTCTTTATTTATTTTTTTTGCTACACCTATATGACTTTCTGGAGCATCCCATGCTGCTTCTGTTGGAGTCCTAACTATTTCAGCTCCCAGTGCTTTTAATACTACTTCTTTTTCTTTACTCATCTTTTCAGGCATAGTAATAATCATCTTATAACCCTTCACAGCTGCAGTTAAAGCTAAACCTATACCTGTATTACCCGATGTTGGCTCAATCAGGGTATCTCCTGGTTTAATTCTGCCTTCTTTTTCTGCTTGTTCAATCATATATCTACCAATTCTATCTTTAACTGAACCTCCTGGATTCAAAAATTCACATTTACCATATAAATTACAATTTAAATTTTTACCAATATTATTTAATTGAACAATAGGAGTATCCCCTATAAGTTCTAATATATTATCTTTAAGCATAATGTCCCTTATTTATATAATAAAATTTACATACTTTGCTAAACTTAAAATATTATTTCTTTTTCATATTCAATTAATGCTAATCCAGATATAGAATGAATATTAGAAGAAAAATCTAAATCTATTACATGCTGCCCCTTATCATTATAAACTAATATATTATTTATATCATTAATTTTTGCATGATGATAGGCACAAGCAAAACTCCCTGAGCCACATGAAGGCATCATTTTTTCTATGCCCTTTTCATAAGTCTTGACATAAATTGAATTTTTATCTAAAATTTTATAAAAATTAACATTAACTCCACTAGGAAAAATTTTTAAATTATATCTAATTTTTATTGCAATTTCCTTTAAAATGCTATCTTCAGGCCATTCATCTAACAAATTAACAACAAAGTGTTTTGCACCTGAATTAATATAATAACCCTTTAATTTTTCAATAATAATTTCTTTTGTCTTATATACTGGTGTAGGCATATTAATTCTAATATTGTTATTAGGAATCAAACGAATTAAATGAGTTCCATCACCACATAAAACATTAAATTCTTTTTTAGAGTATAATTTATTAAGAATTAAACCTATACATTTTAAACTGTTAATACATAAAGTTTCCCAACTACCATCATTATTATAATAGTCTACAGTTAACGAATCATCATCTAATATAATTAATCCATCAACAATATTAGATTTTAATTCTTGACAAATTTTTTTAATTACTAAATCATTAATTTTAAAACCATTAGGTAATTGCTTTTTTAAGAGGATAATAAATTGATTATTATTAGCATTAGCTTTAATAACCTGTAATTTCATTTTTATTTAAATAGATTATTTTTTATATAATCTATTTTATATTTTTTTGATTTATTATGTTTTTTATTTAATTCATTTAGCGCATCATCAACATTTCCTTCTGCTTTAATAAAATTCCAAAAAGATTTAAAATCATTATCAAATTGTTCAACATAAACTTCCATTTTTTTTGATTTATCTTTTAAAAAAAATTCAATATTAGTATTAACTGTATTAACATAATCCATACATATATCTAATTTAGAAGCATTAGGTTTAAATAATAAAATGCGTTTATGATATCCTCTCATAATTCCTTTATTAAATCTATTTAAACAACTATTTGCTACTTTATCAGGATTTCTTCTCAAATGAATATATATGGGCTCATCTTTATATTTGCGATCTAATCTACCTAAAAACCAAACTAAACGATTATCAACTTCAATATGATTATCAGGATATTCAAATTTTAATTGCTGTCTAGTTTCATGGCCTGATGAATAGTTAGATATATGTTTACATGCTTCTGCAAACGTTACAGACCCACAACGCTGCGGACATAGAACAAAAACTCTCATTTAATATTCCCCTTGAAATTCATAATCTAAATTTATAATTTCTTTTTCAAAAACTTCTCCAATATATTTTTTTTCATCTAAATTGAGTATGTCACTATATTGTCGTTTTTTAGGTCTACTTGTTGATTTTGTTCTTGGTAATTCTAATTTTTGAGTGAATTTAAATTTTTCAGATAGATCAATAATTGCATCATTTATAAATTCATATTTATAGATTTTATCTACAGCTATTTCATTATTTATAGTATATACATTTCTTCCTTTTTTAATTAAATCTTTAAAATGTTTAGATTTTAGAAATAATTTCATACTCATCCTGGGTTCTGAAAGTCTCCAATAATATTGTGAAACTACACGATCCCAAGGATTACGTTCAAAACAAAATTTATAATATGTATTCCATATATTAGGATCAATCATATTTTTAACTCGTTGGGCCGTAATATGATTATAAAATTGTTTCCAACGCTTATTTTTATATTTAAATAAAACATTTACCCAATCTATAATTTTATAATTACTTAAGGGAAACATATAATTTTGAGGTCCTTTATATCCTAAATCAGATCGCACTAATTCATCTTTAGGAGAAATTGGAGTAATAACATCATTTTCACTACAAAATTTAGATAAAGCTATTTCTATACTAGTACCCGCAGTTTTACTAGTTTTTAAAAAAATAAATTTATATTTATGCGATATTATCATTTACAGGTAATAATTAATGCTTTATTATATTTACCCCCTGATAAAATATTTGAAATTAAACGCCTACTTCCATCAATAAGGAAAACATCATTTTTATTAACATTAGCTCCAATTTTATTTAAAACTAATCCATTTATAAATAATGGGCAATTAATATTTACGCCACTTGAAATTAACTTTTCATAATTCAAAATATCTTTCATCCGTTTAGAATCAGTTTGCTCTACAACATATTTTCTAAAATCATTTAAATTAGAAAACTCTTTGGGTAAGGAATAATCATACTCTGCATTATAAACATTAATTAAATTCCAAAAATTTTTATTCCAATTCATTTTTGCATTTATTCTATATTTAAAAATTTTATGAATAAGTTTTTTAATAAAAATTTTTCCTCTCCAAAAATTGCTAATTTTATATAAAGAAATAAATTCATCAATCTTAACCTGAGAATTAGATTGAATCAAATTTAAATTAATAAAAAAATTACGCTTATTAGTAATTGGTTTTTGAAAATTATATTGAACTGACATTTTACAATTCCGAATCAATTAAATTATCAATCCACAATTTTTTATTTCTGGATAAATTAGATTTAACATTTTTATAATTTTTACAATCATACATTTTATTAAATTTTCTTTTCAAATTCCACTCTTTAAAAAATTTAGTATATTTTTTCCAACGCTTAGATTGACTATCAAAAGTTGAAATTTTATCAGTATAGCAAGCTTTCAAATGTGAATTCTTATTAAAATAATTATATAATTTAATCCACAAATCTGAATCTACACCGCAAGAGAATTTTTCAGTCCATTCTCCAAAACCTCCAGACTCTATTAAAATTTTTTTATTAATTACAATTGTAGTCCCTTGTACTCTATTACTGCTATATCTACGCAAACGACCATTATTATCTTTAATCTGACCAATAATTAAATTATATTGATTTAATAGTTGATTAACATTTTTTATTGTATTAGTTGAAATAAAATAATTATCATCATCTAAAAATAATAAATTATCAGAATTAGATAATGAAACTGCATAATTAAGAATACGAGCTTTAGACATTGCTGGAGGATTAGATTTAGGCAGATATGCCCACCTAGATATAATTGTTGAATTAAATTTATTTTTATTAATCCAAAAATTTAATTGTTCATCCTCCCATGTATAAAAACATCTATCATCACCTGAAATTAACTCTTTTTTAGAATAATTATTTATAATATTTTGTGAATAATAAGATCCATCATCTGCAATAATAACTTCTATGTTAGAGTCTTCTAACTGATTTTCAATAATATCCAAAGTTTCAAAAATAGGATTTATAAAATCATCTTTATTGGGATTATAATGAGCAATAATAATTGATAAATTTTTCTTCATTTTATAGTATTTAATTTTTCAAAATCATTATTATAAGTAACTTTTATATTATTAATACATCCCTTATAAAATATTGTTTTAATTTTATTATTATAATCAATTAAAACACTTAAATCATCTGTAAATTTTTCATTAAATACAGTATTTTTATAGGCTTCTTTAATTATATTAAATTTAAAAATTTGTGGCGTTTGTATAATCTTAATTTTTTCTCTATCTAAATAATGAAAATTTGAAGTATCGTGATACAACAATGACTCATTAATATCAAGAATTGGAATTGCTGCATCATTACTTTTAATGATGGCTAAACCATCATTGATTAAATTATGTGATATAAGTGGCCTGGCAGCATCATGGATAAATACGTGTTTTGAATTTTTGGAACATTGTTGTAATCCAATATAAGATGATGAAAATCTATTATCTCCACCAATTACAATTTTATAATTTTTATATTTTTTATTAATCAAATCAAACCAATCTTTATGAACAACAAGAATAATTTCATTAATATTATTATTGTTAGAAAATTTATCAATTGAATATTCAATCATTAATTTTTCATCATTAATTTTCAGAAATTGCTTAGGAGTTTTATTATTAAATCTTTTCCCAACCCCCCCTGCTAAAATTATTGCGCTATTCATCAATTTGAACCAAATTGTAAATCATATAATTTTTTATAAAAGCCTCCTAATTTTAATAATTCATTATGATTCCCCGACTCTACAATTTCACCATTATCAAAAACTAAAATTTTATCACAATTAATAATTGTAGATAATCTATGAGCTATAATAACAACTGTTCTATCAATAATTAAATTATCAATTGCTTGTTGAACTAATTTTTCAGATTCTGAATCTAAAGAAGAAGTCGCCTCATCTAAAATTAATATTTCTGGATTTCTATAAATAGCACGGGCAATCGATAATCTTTGTTTTTCCCCTCCAGATAATTTTGTTCCTCTTTCTCCAATAATAGATTCATATTTATCATCTAATAAATTAATAAAAGAATCTGCATTTGCAGTACTTGCAGAAGATATAACTAAATCCTCATTAATTTCATTGCTTCCATATGCAATATTATTTTTTATTGAATCATTAAATAAAATAGGTTCTTGAGTAACAATAGACATAATATCTCGCAAACTTGATTTATTGAATATCTCAAAATCTTGATTATCGATTGTAATTTTTCCCTCTGTTGGATTGTAAAATCTTAATAAAAGATTTGAAAAAGTAGTTTTTCCAGATCCACTTTTACCAACTAAAGCAACAGTTTCTCCTTTATTAATAATGACATTAATATTTTTTAATGCATATTGATTAGCATTTTGATATTGAAAACTAACATTCTGAAAATTAATTTTATCATTAAAATTATCAATATTAATTAAATTATTATCATTGACATTAACATCTTCTAAATCTAAAATAGAATTTACACGTTTGGCAGAAGCTATACCTGTTTGAATCGCAGCAATTCCAGATCCCAAACGTCTAGATGGTTGCAACATCGCAAATAAAAACATAATATATCTAATAAAACCATCAGAGCTAATACTGTTATTTTCTAAAACCTCTTTACCTCCAAACCACAATAATATGATTGCAATAGTAATACCTATAAAATCATTAATTGGTGTAGATAAATTAAATAATTTAGCTTGCTTATATAATAAATCGCTGAAAATGAAATTCTCTTTAACAAAATTTTTAACCTCATTTTTTTTCATATTAAAAGCTTTAATAATTTTAACTCCCATAATTGTTTCTTGAGCCAAATTAGATATATCAGCTATTTTATAACTTGAACGAGTTGCTTTTCTCCTAATACTTTTACCTATTTTAATAATAATATATCCTGATATTGGAATGGCTGCAAAAACAACAATTGTTAATTTTTTACTTATAATGAACAACATCACTAATAAAAAAACAACATTCATTAATTCACTGAAAATAATTTGAAAGGATTTAGTAAATGCCACTCTAATGGATGTAATATCATTTAATAAAATTGATAACAATTCTCCTGATTTACTTTTATCAAAAAAATCTAATGGTAAGTTTTGTATTTTTGTATAGAGCTTGTTACGAATATCTTTAATTACATTTAATTGGACGTAAGACAATAAAGTTTGATTGATATAGAAAAATATATTCTTAAATACAAAAGCAATAAATAAAAATAAACAAACTAATTTTAATTGGTCAATAGGCGATTGACTATATATAAGGCCATTAATATATGTTTCTAAAATAGAATTTAATGAACCATCATTAGAGCCAATAGAACCTATATCATTAGAATTCATAATAGTTCCAATTAAAGAACTTACCATCCAAATAGATAAACCATTAAATATACCAAAAAATATAGAAGCAATAAATGAGACAATGATTGATTTATAATAATTATTACAATATGACATTATTTGCAAATAAACTTTCACTATGATATTACTCCATCACCCAATCGAATAGTTTTAATCTTATTCATTGTAACATCAATAATTGTAGAACCTAAAGAATTAGTGCTATCTGGTCCATAGAATATAGGAATTTTATTAAATGTACTTTTAATTTCAGATAAATTTTGCATAGCTTTATTCCCATGTATATTAACACTTGTTGTAATAATTGGTCTACCTAATAAATTAACAACATCTAAAATAAACTTACTATTGGGGATTCTCACCCCAAGTGTATTTAAACCAGGATTAACAAGCTCTGAAAGATTATTCTTAGATGATTGAAAGATTAATGTAAATGGGCCAGGTAAAAACTGATTAATAATATTTTTTTGATAATCAAAATATTTGATATAATCATATAGCATTTTTTTAGAGCTTACAATAATACTATAAACTTGATTCCTTTGTTTTAATTGATTTAAATTTTCAATTGATGAAGAATTAACTGCATCAACACCAAAACCATATAAAGTATCAGTAGGATATATAATAATATCTCCTTTTGATATTTTTTTAAATGCTAATTCAATATTATCATGATTATTAATATTATATATCATATTATTCATTAATATAAATTTTTATCCCATTTTTTATGAAACCAAAAATACTGTTCTGGATACTTTCTAATTATATTTTCTAACATATTAGAATAAAGTCTATTAACTTCAATGATTATATCATCTTTTTGTTCACTATTATTTTTAATTTTAATTTCTTCTAATTTAAATTCATAATCCCAATTTTTATTCAAAATACAAAAACCAAAAAGTAAATCAGCTTTAGTTTTGTAGTAAAATAATCCTGGCCCTTTGGGAATTGAAGCTAATTTATTAAAAAAATTAACTTTATTACCTAATGACTTTGCATTTTGGTCACAAACGAGCATTAACATATAATGATTATTTAAAGCTGTAATCATTTTTTTAACAGATCCTTTATTAGAAATCAATAAAATATTATTATGTAATCTACATTCCTTGATAAATTTATCAGCCCCTTTATTATTTTGCTCTCTAGCTACTCCCATCATATTTGTATATTCTCCAATAAAAGGTAAAATGATTTCCCAATTCCCAATATGGCCTGTCATAAAAATTTTACCTGATTTTTTAGATAATATACGTTTAGTCTCTTCATCAACTATTAAATGTATTTTATTAGATTTATTTTTTTGTCTTAAAAAATCAAATAACAAAATACTATAATGTTGATATGTTTTTTTAATTAATAAGTTAATTTGTTGCTTATTTAAATCAGGAAAAGCAATTTTAAGATTTATTTTTGCAACTTTTTTACGAACAGGTAAAATATAAAATAAACATGAACCTAAAAATCTACCCAGCTGAATAATAAAAGATCTATTAAAGAATCCAATAATAAAACTAAACAATATCAATAATCTATAAGTTAAAAAATTAATCATAAATTTTTATATAGAGATCTGTCCCATTTTTTATAAAACCAACAATATTGCTCAGGATGTTTTTTAATAATCTTCTCTAATAAAGTTAAATATTGAATATTAATTTCTTTAATAATGGCATCTCTTGAATCTAAACTGGAATTAATGTTTATTTCTTCAACATGAAATTCATAAGTATAATCTTTTTTTAAAATACAATATCCAAATGCTAGGCTGCATTTTGATTGTAAATAAAAATGTCCTGCTCCCTTAGGAGTTAATGCAGGAGAACCAAAAAAATTAATTAGATTACCCGACTTTTTTGGTTTTTGATCATTTAAAATAAGTAAAATTTTATCATCCAATAAAGGTTGTAACATGTCTTTTAATGAAGAATTATTGGGAATTAATGAAACATTTTTAAATGTTCTAAGTTCTGATATAAATTTATCGCCTCCTAAATTTTTCTGAGTTCTAACAATTGCACAAATTTCTCTTATACCGCTAATAATAGGTAAAAATATTTCCCAATTTCCAAAATGGCTCGCTAATAATATCATGCCTTTTTTATTAGATAATGTCTTTTGAGTACCATTATCTAAACTTAAAATAATACTTTTCAAATTAATTGTTTTTTGTCGAAAAAAATCAATACTAATGATACCATAATGTTGAAATACTCTTTTTAATAACTGATTAATCTTGCTATTTGATAAATCAGGAAATGCTATATTTAAATTCTTTTTTGCAATTTTGCGATTTTTTGCAAAAGTAAAAAACATAATTAATCCTAAAAACTTACCAAATAAAATTGTGAATTTTCGGGGGAAGAAATTTATAAATAAACTAAAAGATTTAAATAAGCTATATACTAGAATATTAATCAAATTATTATTTTTATTACTTTTCTGAATCATTAAATATAAATATATGTAAATTTAATGAACTTTATTAGTTATAAATAATGATAAATAAAATTCCAAATCACTTAAAAAAATATATCGTAAATCAAAAATACGATAATTACACACATATTGATCAAGCATGCTGGAAATTTATAATGAATATATCTATAGAATTTTTTAAAAAAAATGCAGATTCTGTATATTTAGAAGGAATTAAAAATACTGGAATTACTATTAATAAAATTCCAAAGATTGAAACTATTAATAAAAAAATAAAGAAATATGGATGGAGAGCTGTATGTGTTCGTGGTTTTATACCTCCACATGCTTTTATGGAATTTCAATCCCTTAAAATTATGCCAATAGCAGCAGATATGAGAAACCATAAAAATTTAACTTATACTCCTGCACCAGATATTGTGCATGAAGCAGCAGGACATATTCCAATTATTGCTAATAAAAGTTATACAAA
>CETH01182131.1_pt1 | contig 26285 bp, 23 predicted proteins | sample 361461 | NCBI WGS metagenome assembly CETH01 (sample SAMEA2622695, study PRJEB7988) | marine metagenome | isolation source: saline water (ENVO:00002010), including
TTTAGCGACAGGTAGTTAGTAAAATGTAACTAAGAATTTAACTTTTGCAAATAAAATTGTTATATTATTTTTTCTTACTTATAATGATATATTAATGAAAGGATTAGAGATTTTTTTTAAAACTTTAGAAAAGGAAAAAGTTGAGTTTATTTTCTCTCCCCCTAATAGTTTTGGTAAGTCAGCTGAGGAAATATTTAAGAAAAAATATAATAAATCTAGGTATTTAAAGAGGATTGTTTCAGGAACAGAGCAAGGAGCAAGTCATATGGCTGATGGCTATGCGCGAGCTACCGGTAGGGCAGGTATCGTAGTATGCGACTCAGATACAGGTGCGACCAATACTATCACAGGTTTGCAAACTGCAAATATGGATTCAGCCTCTTTGGTTGTTTTTGTATGCCATTTTACTGAGGACAAAGATTTAACAAATATATTTGAGCACATTGATCATGTAGGAATATCTAGGTCTTGTACAAAACATAATTTTTTAGTAAAAGAAATAGGGGATCTTGCAAGGGTTGTTCGTGAGGCAATACATTTATCAATTACTGGAAGACCTGGGACTGTATTAGTTGACATCTCACAAGAGGTTTTATACGATAGTGCTAATTTTAATTTTCCATCTATAGAAAAAATTAGTGGATACAAGGTTCCAATTTTAGCTCCTAAAAAAGATATACAAAAAGCCACTAAGTTAATTATGAACTCAAAAAGACCAATAGTTTTTGGCGGCGGCGGAATAGTAATATCAGGAGCCACTAAGGTTTTGCAGAAATTCGCTAACAGACTTAAGATTCCAGTAACCCTAACATTAATGGGGCTTGGTGGATATCCACCGAGTGATCCAATGAGGGTTAGTTGGATTGGGATGCATGGTTCATATTTTGCAAATATGGCGGTTCACAATAGTGACCTAGTTATTTGCGTTGGTGCGAGATTTGACGACAGATCGACAGGTGGAGTTTTTGATAAATTTGCTCCTAATGCAAAAGTAATCCATATAGATATTGATCCTTCAACAATAAATAAAAATATCAAGGTTCATTGTCCTGTTATAGGAGACGCTAAGTCTGTATTAAGTCAGATAGATGATTCAATTCCTTTGTCTTTTAAACCTGATAAAGTTGAAAGAGATGAGTGGTTTGATCAAATAAAAGAATGGGAATCTGCTCATCCAACTGTGGCAGTACAAAAAGGGAAGAGCATAAAAACTAGTTACGCAATAGATACAATCTCTAGGATAACGAAGGGGAACGCTGTTGTGGTTACGGACGTAGGTCAGCATCAAATGTGGGTAGCCCAACATTATCAGTTTAATAATCCTAGAAACCAAATTACATCTGGTGGTCTTGGGACTATGGGTTTTGGTTTTCCTGCGGCAATCGGAGCTAAGCTGGGCAGGCCAAATGATACAGTTTTAGGTATATGTGGAGATGGAAGTTTTCAAATGAATATGCAAGAATTCTCTACTGCAGTCGAGAATAATTTAGATTTAAAAATAATTTTAATTAATAATGGTCACCATGGCATGGTTAGACAATGGCAAACGCTATTTTTTAATAAAAATTACTCATGCTGTAAATTCGATTTGAACCCGGATTATGTAAAACTTGCAAAGTCTTATGGTGCCAAATCTTTTAGAATAGAGTCTCCCAAACATCTTGAGTCATCAATTAAAGAAGGTTTTTCGACAAAAGGCGTGGTTTTGATGGAAATAGTTGTTGATCACACTGAAATGGTATATCCAATGTTAACACCTGGTGGAACAATGAATGATATGCTTTTTAGCCCTGATGACCCTGTTCCTGACGGACCAATTCCTGATATGTCATAGATAAAAAAATGTATTAAGGTATTTTATATTATGTCAAAAAAAGCAGCTTTATTAGTTTATGAGAATTTAAATAGTATTGAAGAGGATAATAGTTATTGGGAAAAATATATCAAATTTCATGAACTTTATTGGGACGGCCCAAATGCATCACAAAATGTTTTTTATGGTAGAGAGTACGAAGAGTATAGAGACTCGCTTTCAACATATTTAGAAATTGAGCAAGAACAAATTAAAGATTGTTTGTTCACCAAACATGAGAATGGTGAATATTACCTAACGCCATTAGGTGTAGATTCTGATAAATATATTCAGGAGTCTGATAATTTAATTCCACCACAATGGTTTTTTCTCTTTGAAAATAGTGAAAAGAAATTTTTCTATTCGCATGCTGGTGATGGCGCAGTCCAACCAGATGGCATTTATTATAATACGGATTCTGCTAGTTCAAAAAAGAGGCTAGAGGAAATAATAGAAAGTCTTTCTAATGTTGACCAAACTCAAATTCCTAAGGAGTTAGATTTTTTTATTAAAGAGCTTCAGTTTGGATTATCCGAAATTTTACTTTGGATTTCAAAATTTTCAGATGATAGCATGATTGTCTTAAATTATGCCGAGCTCACTTCAGTAATTCACGAATTCACATTAAAAAATGAAAATTCCGTTGAAGATTTATGGGTTATATCAAAATCTATATGTGACGGAGATTATGATAAGGCAAGTTCTAATTTGAGAATATATAAACAAAAATGGGAAGAAATATCAAGTAAATGTGGAGCTCAAGAGAAAGCTGGATCAGCCACGCCAAAAAGTGAACCAAGTATTCAATGAATATATTGATTTTTAAGCTTCTAATGGTACATTTTACTTCTTATGAAACGAACATATCAGCCAAGTGAATTAAAGAGAGTAAGAACTCATGGTTTTAGATCTAGGAATGAAACTAAAGCTGGAAAAAAAGTTCTATCTCTAAGAAGATCCAAGGGTAGGACAAGCTTAACAGTTTCGAGATACTCTAAATGAGTTTGAGTTTAGTTGCTCGAAAGAAAATTAAAATAAACATTAAAAGTGCAATTTTAAATGGAAATAGGCTGAATGCCGTTGGATTGACTATATATATTCAAAACAAAAAGACGAAATCCAGCAATCTTAGTGTTATAATATCTAAGAAAGTAAGCAACCTGGCAGTTGTTAGAAATAAATATAAAAGGATTTTAAAAGAAATATACAGACTTGATTTTAAATTAGTTGAATACAACGACATAGTATTTGTAGTTAATAAAAAGATTTTAGATTTAGACTTCAATAGGATAAGAAAAGAGCTTTCCAAAGTAAGAAAGCAAATGGTTAATGAGAAACTTACTTCAGAAAATATTAATACTGATAATTAAATTTTACAGGGTTTTTATATCACCCCTTTTGCCTTCATCGTGCAGATTTACTCCATCATGTTCTCAATACGCTTTAGATTCTATTGAAATTCATGGACCCTACAAAGGATTTTTTTTGGCTATTTTAAGGATTCTTAAATGCAATCCTTTTTTTGAACCAGGGAAAGATGAAGTTTCTAGAGGTGTAAAATAATGAAAAAAAATTATTTATTTTTCTTACTCGGCTCTATATTGATAATTTTTAGTTCTAATTTATTTATAGGTCAAGATCCACAAAAAGATCAAAATATAGTTAAAAAACAACAGCCCTCCACTAGCGAGTTCGAAGTTTCAGATAATCCTGTAATTGTTTCAGATGAGATTATAGAAGAAAATACTGGATTTCAGGCTGAAGGTATAGATTTTTCAACCCCAATGTTTGATGGAAAAATTTCCAAGGTTGGAGGTTATATCTTTGACGTAAAATTGAAACAATATTTTGAAACACCTTTAAATAATGAATTTATTAAAATAATGAGACCAGGGGAATTTCTCTCGAATACAATTATTAAAGTCAAAGATGAAAATATCCCTAAAGATATAAGTTTTAATTACAGAAATGAAAAAATTAATTTATCTTCTGGAGTTAGGCAATTTAACCTGTCTTCTCAGTTTGGAAATATAACTATACAAAAATCTTTTTTATTTAATTCGGACTCTTACGGAATTGTTCAGCAAATTACCGTTATAAATAAGTCGAACAAAAATCTTGTTTTTCGTATATTTGAAGAATCAGTTGGTGAAGTTGATGCAGCTGAACACAATGTTTTAGGATACTTTTTAGATGATATGGAAGTTGTTGATTCTACTCCTTCTGAAACAGAGAAGATTATTGGAAACTTAGATTGGTATGGATTTTCAAAAAAATATTTCTTAATTTCTAATATATTAGAAGATCTTGGCAGTAAAACACTTAAATATAATAAATTTTCAAGTAAATCAATTAGAACAGTTCTAAGCTATAAAACAATTAATTTAATGCCGGGAGCTAGCTATTCTGTTAATTCTACAATTTTTTTAGGACCTAAAGACCCAAGTATTTTAGAAAACTTTGGAAAGAATTTTGCAACAGCTCACGATTTAGGTTGGTTTGGATGGCTTGCAAATCCTTTAGAAAAATTATTAAAGATGTCATATAAGTTTGTAAATAATTATGGGGTTGCAATTATATTTATAACTTTATTAATCAGAATAATATTCCTTCCTCTTACAATAAAGAGCATGATGTCAATGAAGCAAATGCAATCTAAAATGGCTCTTATGAAGCCAAAACTTGATGCAATAAAAGAAAAATTTAAAGATGATAAAACTACTCAAAATAGTGAGATTATGAAGTTATATTCTAAAGAAGGAGTTAATCCTTTATCTAGTTTAAGCGGATGTTTGCCAATGCTGGTTCAGATTCCGGTTTTTGTTGCTTTATATAATGTTTTATTGTACTCACTTGACCTGAGACATTCGGAATTTTTATGGATATCCGACTTGTCTTCTCCTGAGATGTTGTTTGACATTCCAGGAACTGGAATACCATTTAGGGTTTTACCTCTTGTTATGGGTATATCATGGTATTTGACTCAAAAGCTTACTCCACCGAATCCTGGAGCCGATGAATTTCAAACAAAAATATTTCAATATATGCCAATTTTATTTACGGTAATGTTTTGGGGGCTTCCATCAGGATTAATTTTATATTGGACAGTAAGTAATATTATTTCCATATTTCAACAACTTTATATAAATAAAAAATTTAAAAAGATGCAGGGGGCATAAAATGTCAATTCAAAAAGAGTATGAAGGAAAAACAGTAACAGATGCGACTATTGAAGCATGTAAAGATTTAGGTGTAAACAGAGAAGACTTAGAGTTTGAAGTTGTTAGTGAGGGCTCAACAGGGCTTTTAGGTATTGGAGGAAGGAATGCTGTTATAAAAGTAATAAGTGCTGAAGTAAATGATGAGGAAAGTCCTATGGAGTCACCTGCAAGTCTCGATCCGATTGACACAGCAAAGGTCCATGAGATATTCAGCGAGATAGTAAGCTATTTTGTGGAGGACGCAAAAATTGAGGTAGAAACTAATGAAAGAAACATAATAATGAAATTGAAAAGTGATTCTAATCTGGGTTTTTTGATTGGGAAAAAAGGGGAAATGATTAAGAATATAGAGTTTCTTTTAAGTCGTATAGCAAGCAAGCAAAATTCCTCAAGTGTTTTTGTCTCAATAGATATTAACTCATTTAGAGAAAAGAAAGATAAAGAATTGGTAGAGAGAGTAAATGTTTTGATTGATAAAGTTGTTTCTATCAATAGACCTTTAAGTTTAAATCCTATGAATTCATATGAGAGACGAATTTGTTATTTAGAAATAGAAAAAAATACAGAAGTTACATATAAAACAAAAGAAGTTGGAATGTTGAAGAAAATAACAGTTCTTCCAAAAGTAATAGATAAAAATTTATCTTAAGACCTTAAAGAATTGCTTCATAATTTCTTCGCATTTAAAGTCTTTAAGATTTGATAAAATTATATTATCTTCTTTACTTTTTGTATTGCTTTCATGTCCAAAATATATTCTATTAATTCTGGCCTCTTTTGCTGCGGCTAGACACATAGGACAAGGTTCTATAGTAGAAATTAGTATAAAGTTGTTTAAACGCCAATCACCATTTTTTTTGCTTGCGTTCTGAATTGCAATTATTTCTGCATGAGCTGTTGGATCAGACATCTTTTCTGTAAGATTATGACCTTTCCCAACAATTGTCTTTTCATGATTAACTACTATTGCTCCTATTGGAACCTCGCCTATATTTTCAGCTTTTTCTGCCTCACTTAAAGCAAGATTTAAATAGAATTTAATATCTTTATCATTCATATATTATGTTTTAAGAATATTTTTTATTATTTTCTTCCCTTCGGTTGTCAAGATTGATTCAGGGTGAAATTGAACTCCTTCTACATCTAAGCTCTTATGTTTTATTCCCATAATAATTCCATCTTTAGTTTTAGATGTGACAGTGAAGGAGCTAGGTAAAGTTTTCTTATCTATAACTAAAGAATGATATCTTGTAGCCTTAAAAGGGTTAGGAATTCCCTTATAAATACCTTTATTGTTGTGGTATATATTAGATGTTTTTCCATGTAGTAATTTCTTTGCCTTGATAATTTTTGCTCCAAATGCATAGCCTATCGATTGATGCCCTAAGCAAACTCCAAGAATTGGTATTTTTCCGGATATATTTTTTATTAGGTCTACGGATATTCCAGCTTCTATGGGTGTACAAGGACCAGGTGATATAAAAATTAAATCGGGATTTATTTTAATAATATTTTTAATTGTTATTTCATCATTTCTTTTGATAGTAACTTTGGAACCAAATTCTTCAATATAATGAACTAAGTTATATGTAAATGAATCATAATTATCTATCATTAAAATTTTTTTCTTCATTCTATTCATCCAGTAAGCTCTTTTGTATAGCATTTAACATAGCTTGCGATTTGTTCTTTGTCTCTAGAAACTCTTTATTTGGGACTGAATCGGCAACAATTCCCGCACCGGCCTGAAAATATAATTTCTCATTTTTTATATAAAATGATCTTATTATAATGCTCATGTCCATGTTTCCTGAAAAGCCAAAGTAACCCACAGAGCCACCATATGGTCCTCGAGGATTCGGTTCGAGTTCATCAATAATTTGCATAGCCCTAATCTTTGGAGCACCTGATAAAGTACCAGCAGGAAAAGTAGCTTTTAGTAAGTCGAAACAATCTTTATTTTTACTCATTTTACCTTCAACATGAGAAACTATATGCATTACATGAGAATATCTTTCGGTGTTCATCATTTCAGTCACTTTTACACTTCCATTCTTACAAACTCTGCCTATATCATTTCTAGCAAGGTCAACTAGCATTACATGTTCTGCAAGCTCTTTTGGATCTGACAAAAGATCTTTTTCCATTTTTAAATCAATTTCAATATTTTTGCCCCTTGGTCTAGTCCCCGCTATTGGTCTAGACTCAACCTTATTGTCCTCCAGCCTAACTAAAACTTCAGGCGAGGCTCCTACTATTAGAGATGTATCCATTTTTAAATAGAACATATATGGAGATGGGTTCAATCTTCTTAGCGCACGGTAAAGATTTATCGGATCATCTTTATATTTCGTTTCCCACCTTTGAGATACAACTGTTTGAATAACATCACCATTCTTTACATAATTTTTAATTTTTTTGACCGCTTTTAGAAAGTCTGGTTTTGAAAAGTTAGATTTTATGGGGTGTGCTTTCTTTGAAAACTTTGAACTTTTTCTATATGGATTATTTTTTGTGGATTTTAATAATTTTTCTATTTTTTTAATTTCAAGAATTGAATTTTTATATAAAGATTTATAATCAGAACCATTTTTTATATGGACGTTTATAACAATTTTTGCAGTTTTATTAATATTATCAAATATAATTACAGAATCAGTAAGCATAAATAGAGAGTCTGGGAATTCTGTTTTTTTTGATTCTTTATTTGATATATTCTCGATTTGATTAATAACTTCATATGAGAAAAAACCTACTAGTCCACCATAAAACCTTGGAAGACCTTCAACTTTAACAGGTTTAAACTCCTTCATCAGCTCCTTTAACTTTGTAAAGATGTTTATGCTAGATTTTTCAATACTTTTGTTTTTGTTTTTGATGACTACCCTGTTTTTATAGGATGAGATTATTAATTTTGGATCAAACCCTAAGAAGCTATATTGTGACCATTTCTCGGGACCCGCTGAACTTTCTAAGAGAAAGTAATGTTTTTTTGACGAAATTTTTCTTAAAATTGATAGTGGGTTATCAAAATCTAAGTCTATTTCTTTATATATAGGTATTAGGTTTCCTTTCTTCGAAAGTGACCTAAAGTTTTCTAAAGTTAATGAAATCATGTAATTTCAATATATTATTACTCCTATCTTTTGTCAAAGATTATTTAGTGTATTTTATTTATAATTAAACAGGACTTGTAAGGAGATTGTTTTGAATAATTCTATTTTTAGAGAATATGATATAAGAGGGATAGCAGATATAGATCTAAAAGATGATGTTGTTTCTGATATAGGGATGGCTATGGGAACAATGTTTGCTCTCAATGGAGTAAAAAGAATATCAGTTGGTAGAGACTGCAGGAAAAGTTCTGAAAGAATATTTAGAAAGTTATCAGAATCGATAGCTAAAGCAGGGATTGATATTATTGATTTAGGACTTATTACTACTCCTGTGCTTTATTTTTCTTTGTATGGACTTGAGGTAGATGGAGGAGTGATGATAACCGCAAGCCATAACCCATCAGATTATAATGGATTTAAGGCGGCTATAGGTAAAAATGTTCTTTCTGCTGATCAAATACAAGATATAAAAAAAATAATTGAAAAAAAGTCTTTTATTCAAAATGAGAAAATTGGACAAATTCAAACTCTCAACTTAATTGATTTATACAAAAAAGATATTTTAAAGTCTATTAGTTTAAAGAAAAAACTTAAAATCGGAGTTGATTGTGCCAATACACCTATAGGGTTGTTTGCTAAAGATATTATGACGTCCGCAGGCTGTGATATATTTGAGCTTTACCCTGAACCCGATGGAAACTTTCCAAATCATCACCCAGATCCTTCAGTAGAAGAAAATTTAAAAGATTTAATCTCTTTAGTTAAGAAAAATAAATTAGACTTTGGAGTATCATTTGATGGAGATGCAGATAGAATTGGAGTCGTAGATGAAAAGGGGAATTTTATATATTCAGATATGGTTTTATTGTTGCTTGCAAGGTCGGTACTAAGAGAAAACCCTGGGGCAAAGATTATTGCAGAAGTTAAATGTTCTAAAAATTTATTTGATGATATAAAAAAGAATGGTGGTGTTCCTATTATGTGGAGGACTGGACATTCAAATATTAAAAGAAAAGTCAAAGAGGAGTTGGCCCCATTGGCAGGAGAATTAAGTGGACATATCTTTTTTGCTGATAAGCACCATGGTTTTGATGATGCTTTGTATGCGGCCCTTAGACTTGCAGAAGTGATTTCGTGTCATGACGGAACATTTAGCTCGATGTTGCAAGAAATTCCAGTTATGTTTTCAACCCCAGAAATTAGAATTGATTTTCCAGAGAATGAAAAATTTGAATTTATCGAAAGGTTCACTGAGTCGTTAAAAAATAATTCTAATGAATCTTCTAAAATTATTACTGTAGATGGTATAAGGGTTGAAACGGATAAAGGATGGGCCCTAGTTCGTGCATCTAATACTCAGCCGGCTTTAACAATAAGATTTGAAGCAACATCCGAAAATAATCTTCAAGAACTAATTACTTATATTCAGAAAGAAATCAATAAAGTATCGGAGAAAATTTGCATATTTTAGATTGGAATAATATAACAGGCATCCATTGTGGTTCTGTAGCAATAAGAAATGTGGTTAATTTCTTTGGTGTTGATTATGATGAAGCGGTTTGTTTTGGTCTTGGTTCCGGTATTGGTTTTTTTTATACAAAAAACATTATTGGAGAACCATCTGAGGTTATACATTTAAGAGCCCCTAATATGGAACCTAATTTTTTTTCTAACTTAAATACCTCATATAAATGGGAAAAAGAAACAGATGGTAAAATTGCAGAGTTAAAATTAATTAATAATATTAAGAGTGGTTTTCCAGTCTTTCTTCAGACGGATATTTTTTTCTTACATTATTATAATTCTAGTATTCATTTTCCTGGCCATGTTATTGTTTGTATAGGTGTAGACGAAAAATTAAAGAAATTTTTTGTTTCCGACACCAATTTTAAAAAAATTCAAGAAATATCCTTTAAGGACATGATGAAAGCAAGATCATCAAAAGCAGAACCTTACCCCCTTTCTTATAATAATTTTACCGTTAAAAAGTTCTCTGCTTTTAGCAACCTTAAAGAAAAAATTGAAGATTCAATTCTTACAAATTCACATAATTATATTAAAGGTCAAGAGTCAGAAAGAGGGATAAGTTCTATATTTATGATTCTAGAGTGGATAAACAATGTTCGCAAATGGGGCAATCTAAAAGATTACAATGAAGTCTATAAGTTTGCTTATCAGATTATTGTTAAGCGCGGATCCAAAGGAGGAGGCTTTAGATATATTTATGAAGATTTTCTTCATATAGGAGAAGAAAAATCTAAGCTGCTTAGAAAACTAAAATTAGCTAAAGAGATGAACGTAATAGCAAAGAAGTGGAATGCTATAGGGCTTACTTTGAGAAGCTTAAGTAAAAACAATTCTAAAAATGAAAATGCAAATTTAATTAAATTAATAAAAGATGTTTTTTTAAGTGAGTATTTATTTCATTCTAAAGTTATTGATTATTTTGAGAGCAAAAAAAAAGGGGCCTAAGCCCCTCTTTTTAAAAGTTTACATCATACCTGGCATGCCGCCCATACCCATTGGGCCACCTGGCATTCCACCACCGGCACCTCCGGCAGGACCATCATCAGGAGATGGTTGTTCTACAATTAATGCTTCAGTAGTAAGCAATAATGCAGAAACACTCCCAGCATTTTGTATCGCAGATCTTGTAACTTTTGCAGGATCTACAATTCCTGCTGCTAACATATCACAATATTCAAGAGTAGCGGCATTAAAACCGTGAGAGCCTTTTGACTCTTTGACTCTTTCAACAACAATTGAACCGTCAGCTCCAGCATTTTGTGCAATTTCTCTTATTGGTTCTTCAAGAGCTCTTCTAATAATGTTTACTCCAGCATCTTCCTCTTCGTCACCAGTGCTAAATTTATCTAACCCTTTGATAGCTCTAACTAGTGCAACGCCGCCTCCAGGTACTATTCCTTCATCTACAGCTGCTCGAGTGGCATTCAATGCATCTTCAACTCTTGCTTTTTTCTCTTTCATTTCAGCTTCAGTTGCTGCACCCACGTGAATAACAGAGACACCACCAGCTAACTTTGCTAACCTTTCTTGAAGTTTCTCTCTATCATATTCTCCAGATGCATCTTGGATTTGAGCCTTTATTTGATTAATTCTTGAACTAATTTCAGCTTTCTTCCCTGAGCCTCCCACGATAGTTGTATTATCTTTATCAATTACTACTCTTTTAGCGGAACCGCAATGCTGAAGATTAGCTGCTTCTAAGGTCATTCCAGCTTCTTCGACTATAACTGTACCACCAGTCAAGACTGCAATATCTTCTAGCATATCTTTTCTTCTATCTCCAAAACCTGGAGCTTTGACAGCAGCAACTTTCAGTGTTCCTCTCATTTTGTTAACAACCAATGTTGCTAATGCTTCTCCTTCGATATCCTCAGCCATAATTAATACAGGCTTTGCGGTTTTAGCAACTTCTTCAAGTAAAGGAACTAAATCTTTCATGTTTGCAATTTTCTTTTCATACATGAAAATATACGGATCTTCTAATTCAACAGTCATTCTTTCTGGTTCAGTAACCAAATATGGGCTTAAGTATCCTCTGTCAAACTGCATACCTTCTACTATGTTTAGCTCAGTATCAAGACTTCTTCCTTCTTCTACTGTTATAACGCCATCTTTACCTACTTTTTCCATAGCATCAGAAATTATCTGACCAACTTCACCTTCTCCGTTTGCTGAGATAGTTGCAACTGAAGCAATTTCATCTTTACCTTTAACAGGCTTTGAACCTTTTCTAATTTCATCAATTACAGCTTGAACTGCTTTATCTATACCTCTTTTTAGTTTCATCGGATCATGACCAGCAGCTGTAAGCTTAATGCCTTCACGATAAATAGCTTGAGCTAGAACTGTGGCGGTAGTTGTACCATCACCAGCAACATCATTGGTTTTAGAAGCAACTTCTTTAACCATTTGAGCTCCCATATTCTCAAATTTATCTTCAAGCTCAATTTCTTTAGCCACTGTTACTCCGTCTTTTGTTACCACAGGCGCTCCGAATGTTTTTTCAATTAAAACATTTCTTCCCCTAGGTCCCAGCGTAGCTTTTACAGCATTCGCTAGCTTATCTACCCCTTCTTTTACGAGAGCTTGGGCTGCTCTTCCAAATTTTATATCTTTTGCACTCATTTTGAATTTAACCTCCTAAGTTATTCAATAATTCCTAAAATTTCATTTTGTGTTAAAAAAACATAATCGCCGTCGCCTAAAGAAAGTTCCATTCCGCCGTATTTATTGAATAAAACAGCATCTCCTTCTTTGACATCAAGCGGCATTATGGTGCCATCGTCAAGAAGTTTACCTGTGCCTACTGCAGCAACTGTACCTTCCTGTGGCTTTTCCTGATTCGTATTTTCAGGGATTATTATTCCACCCTTTGTCACATTTTCGGGACTGTTAATTTTAACTAAAACCCTGTCATATAAAGGTTTGATATTCATGTAAAATCCCCTCCTTATTTTACTGTATAGTTAATAGATATATAGAAGATAAGCATGTTACTTGCTTTGTCAAGATAAATTATTAAGATTATAGATTATTTTGATTGTTGAAGATGTAAATTGAACATATTAGATAAATATAAATTAAATCCAAATCAGCTAAAAGCTACAAATCATATTAATGGGCCAGCCCTAGTTCTTGCTGGTGCCGGGTCTGGGAAAACAAGGATATTAACTCTTCGTATATTAAATTTAGTTAAATTGGAAATTGCTGATAGTAATCAAATTCTAGCTCTAACTTTCACAAATAAAGCCGCTGATGAAATCCGCGATAGATTAAGTTCGATGCTGGGCTCGGAAAATATTTTCCCATGGATGGGTACCTTTCATTCGATATCATATAAAATTTTAAGAATTTTTATTGATGAACTTGCCCCCAAGTATAAAAAAGGGTTCGCAATTTATGATACAAGTGATCAAACAAGATTGTTAAAGGATGTTATTAAGTCTTTAGATTTAGATCTTGACCAGTATTCTCCACAGCTGATAAAGTCAATAATTGACACGTTAAAGAATTCTTTGCCATATGATGAATGGTCTATTGAAGATAAGAATAGAAAAAAAATAATTGAGACTTATCAAAAAAAATTAGAAGAAAACAATGCTATGGATTTTGGGGATTTAATTCTTAATTGTTATGAGTTGGTTTCAAAGAATGCAAAAGTAAAAAATTATTTAAGAAAAATTTTTAAATATATTTTAATTGATGAATATCAAGATACTAATGAAATTCAGTTTAAATTAATTAAACAGCTTTTAACGAAAGAAGAAAATTTATTTGCCGTAGGAGATGATAACCAATTAATTTATGGTTGGAGAGGTGCTTCAGTAGAAAATATACTAAATTTTGAATCGTTATTTCCAAAAACTCGAATATATAAATTAGAACAAAATTATAGATCAACGCCTCAGATATTAGATGTAGCAAACAAATTAATAGCTAACAATATAAAAAGAATGGACAAGAATTTGTGGACTAGCAATGAAAACGGGGATCGCGTAGAACTTGTAAGCCACTATAGTGATATTATAGAATCAGAATATGTTGCTAAAAAAATATTAGAGTACAAAGAAGATTTCAAATTAAATGAAATTGCAGTTTTTTACAGAACGAATGCTCAATCGAGGGTTCTTGAAGACAGTTTACGTAAAAAGAAAATTAATTACCGAATTTTTGGAAATATAAGTTTTTATGAAAGAGCTGAGATTAAAGATATTGTTTGTTATTTAAGATTAATATCAAATCCTGATGATAGTGTTGCATTTAATAGAATAATTAATACTCCACCACGCGGAATTGGTGCTAAGACTCTACAAAAGATGATAAATCTTAAAGATGAAGGGTCAAATTATATTGACTTATTAAGGATATGCTTAGATTCAAAGGTATTTAGTAAAAAGTCTGAGATTCTAGTAAGAAAACTCATAGAAAGTATTGATAATTTTTTGTTAAATTTAAAAAAGAGTCAGTCAATTTCCGAATCATTTGAGCATCTTCTAGTTCAATTAAAATATCAGGAATATCTGAATGATGAAGATAGAGTAGAAAATATTTCAGAATTTATAAATGTTATAAGTGATTTCGAGGAAGCAACTGATCATAATGATTTATCAGAGTTTCTAAATACTCTTTCAATATCGTCCTCGGTTGACGGGCTGGATTCCTCAAACGAATCTGTAACATTAATGACTGTACATTTAGCAAAAGGCTTAGAGTTTCCTTGTGTTTTTTTTGTTGGATTGGAGGATCAGATTATTCCTCATTCTAGAACCCATGATCATGCCGACGAATTAGAAGAGGAGAGAAGACTTTGTTATGTTGCTATAACGAGAGCAATAAAAAAGTTACATCTCTCATATGCCATGTTTAGAAAAGTCTTTGGCCAAACAATGCCTTCTGGAAAATCTAGATTTGTTGATGAGATAGCAGATTCTGAAAATATTTTGAGATTTGATTTAGAGAAATCAGAAATGTCTGCAGATTTGAATAATAATGAAAAAGTATTTCATTATCGATTTGGTTCTGGATTTATTGTTCACGAAGATGATGATGTAATTGAAGATGTTGTCTCAGTGCAGTTTGATTCTGGATATAGGAAAAAAGTTTTTATTCATGATTTGGAGGAAAATTAAATGGAATTAGGAGATAGGTTTATAGATTTTAATCTACTCGGAGTTGATGATAAATTTTGTGATTCAACCATGCTATCTAATAAAAAGAAAATAGTTGTTTTTTTTACTTGTAATCATTGCCCTTACGTACACGCATACGAAGAAAGGATAATATCCTTGCAAAAGGATTTCTTAGAAACTGTAGATTTCATTGGAATAAATTCAAATGACGATAAGACTTATCCAGAAGATAGTTTTGAAAAAATGCAGACTAGAAGCGCAGAAAATAATTTCAATTTTATGTATCTTAGAGATCCAAAGCAAGAAATTGCTTTATCCTATGGGGCAACTCACACGCCACATTTTTTCCTTTTCAACAAAGAAAGGATCTTAGTTTATAAAGGGAAGTTAGATGATAATTGGAGCGATGTGGATAAAGTTAAAAAAAGATATTTAAAGGATGCAATTCTTGACGATGAGTTTAAGCCAGAGGATACTTTTCCAGTTGGATGCACAATTAAATGGTTATAAATAAACATAGAAAAGGAAAAATAATGAGAAAGCATTCAAGAATCAAAAATCTTGATTCTTTCTTAGAAAAATTTTTAGAACCTATTTCTTCTATTAAGCTTATTACCCCAGGTGCTATTAAAGTCGGAAAAGGAAAAGGAGAGAATTTAAAAGTAACATATGGTAGAGAAATCTATCAGGGTAACGGTGAAATCTTAGTTGGATGTAAATTGAATGCCACATCTGGTAATTCTAATCAAGAAGTATTTGTTTCAACTAGTAAGCCAGAGGAAATAAAGAAAATTATTCAAAATTTGAACGATAAGTCATAATTCTAGTTGATAGTTTTCAGTAATTCTTCTTGGAACTCTTCAGAGTTGTCTACAGTAATACCGTTAATCGATATATTAGCTTTAATTCCTTCGTATTTATAGAATATTTCGATTGGACTATTACCAGGAAATTTATTGAATAGATTTTTTAGTTTAATTGTTTCTTCATTATTAAGATTCTTTTCAAGATTAATTGTAACTGGAAGTGAAATATCATTTATTAATCTTACAGAGTCAACATCGTTATAAGAATTAATTATTAATTTTGAATTTTCCTCATCTTTTTCTATTGAGCCTGTTAGCAGAATGGGTGCTCCAACTTGAAGTATGTCTTCATATTTTTCGAGTTCCTGATTAAAAATAATTGCCTCGATTATATTCGTTGAGTCCTCAAGGTTAATAAGGCCGTACTTGTTGGAGTTTCTTTTAGATGTTTTAATTTCAATCGATGTAATAAAGGCGGCAACTGTGACAATCTTTTTATTTTCATGGCTTTTGATTTCGTCGATAGTTTGATAATTTATTTTTAACAACTTATCTTTAACTATGTCTAATGGTTTTAATTTAATTGAATACCCTAATGTTTCAATTTCCTTTTTACTAATCTCAAAGTCGGACCATTCATCTTGAATTATAAGATTTGGTTCTGTGATTGTCTCCTCTAATGTAAATAAGGTTTCTTGATTTGTATTATCTTCCTTGCTCCTTTGACCTACAAAACTTAGAAGTAAGTCTAGATTAACAAATAGAGTTGACCTTGTATGATTGAAGCAATCAAGAGCACCTGACATAATAAGACTTTCAAGGGATTTTTTGTTCATCTTCCTTGAATCCATTAAAGATAAAAACTCAAATAAGTTAGAAAATTGATTGATTTCAGCTCGAATTTTAATTATGTTTTTAACAATGTTTTCGCCTATGTTCTTTATGGCATTCAGTCCAAAACGTATTGAATTTTTTAAAGGTGTAAATCCAGAGCCACTTTCATTTATATTTGGGGGTAACACTTTTATGTCCATCTCTTTACACTCACGAATATTTGAGACAATTTTTTCTGAAAGATTTATCTCTGAAGACATTAGAGACGACATAAATTCGCATGGAAAGTATGTTTTAAGAAATGCAGTTTGAAATGTTATATAAGCATATGCGGTACTATGGCTTTTATTAAATGAATATTCTGCAAATTTTTCCATAGTATCAAAAATATCTAAAGCTATTTTCTTTGAAATTTTATTTTTTTCAGCACCATCCATAAATTTTTGTTTTTGTGCTAGCATCTCAGATGCTTTCTTTTTTCCCATGGCCCTTCGTAATAAGTCAGCGTCTCCAAGTGAAAAGTTTGCAAGAATTGACGCAGTTTGCATAATTTGTTCTTGGTAGACAAATAGACCATGCGTTTCTTCTAATATATCTTTTAGCTCAGGTGTCGGATATTTTATGTCTCTTTTACCATTTTTTCTTAGTATATAGTCCTCTACCATTCCACTGTCTAAAGGACCAGGTCTATATAGAGCCAGTAATGCTACTAAGTCTTCAAACTTGTCGGCCTTTAGGTTTTGTAACACATCTTTCATCCCACTAGATTCAATTTGAAAAATCCCTCTTGTTAAACCTGAAGAAAGTAGTTCGTACACTTTTTTATCATTTAAGTCAGCCTTTTTTAATAAATCATCAATATCAGTACCTTTTTTATTAATAAATTCCTTTGTTTTTTTTATTACAGTTAATGTTTTTAGCCCTAAAAAGTCAAATTTAACAAAACCTAAGTCTTCAACAGCATTCATATCGAACTGGGTAACGGTTTCACCTCGTGAGCCTTTATATAAAGGTATCATTTTCTCCAAAGATTCATCAGATATCACAACACCGGCTGCGTGAGTAGAAGAATGTCTTACAGAATTTTCAAGCTTAACACCTAGCTTGTACAACTCTGAGAACTGAGGAGTTGAATTTATAAGGGTTTTAAATTCTTTAATTTTTTTATAGCATTCGTCCAAACTATAAACTTTACCTCTAAACGATGGTATTAAATTTGTTATCTTGTTAACATCAGCAAAATTAAAACCTAAAACTCTTCCAACATCTTTTATTACTGCCTTTGAGGACATTGTTCCAAAAGTTCCTATTTGAGCAACTTTATCTTGACCATATTTCTGTGTCACATATTTGATTACATCGTCTCTTCCTTCACCACAAAAATCTATATCGATATCAGGCATTGAAATTCTTTCCGGATTAAGAAAGCGTTCAAATATAAGACCATGCTTAATTGGATCAACTTCGGTTATATCAAGAAGGTAGGCAATCAGGCTTCCAGCAGCACTTCCTCTTCCTGGACCAACTGGAATACCCGAAGTTTTTGCATACTTAATGAAATCTGAGACAACTAAAAAGTACCCCTCAAAACCCATATTTTCTATTATGTTAATTTCATGTTGTATTCTTTTCTTATAATCTGTAACTTGATTATTTGGAATCAGCCCCTCTGCCGATTTAATTTCCAATGATTCTTGAATTAATGATTCAAAGTTATCATTTGATAAAATATTATCGTTATCAATTTTTGGAAGACGGTAATCATTTTGGTTAAATTCAAGATTACATCTTTCAGCAATAAGCAAGCTATTCTCTAATGATTCTTCGTCATTATCAATAGCGACCATCATTTCATCTCTTGATTTTAAATAAAATTCATTCCCACTGAACCTAAACCTTTTTTCTTCTTTAACTAATGAATTTGTTTGTATGCAAAGCAATGCATCGTGAGAGTCAAAACATTCTTTTGTTAAATAATGACAGTCATTTGTTGCTACAACGGGAATTTTTAATTTTTTTGCAATTTCTCTTAATGTGGAATTTACTCTAATTTGTTCTTTTAACAAAGTTCCTTGAATTTCAATGAAATATCTGTCCCCTAAAGCATTTTTATATTCACTGGCTATTTTGAGAGCTTCATCTTTCTTACCTTTAAGAATATTATGGCAAACTTCACTATTTAGACATCCACTTAAAACAATTAAACCTTCACTTTTTTCAAACAATAGTTCCCTGTCTATTCTAGGTTTTCTGTAAAAGCCTTCTAGATGCCCTCTGGAAACTAAAGAGCAAAGATTTTCATAGCCAGTAAGGTTCATACATAAAACAGTTAGATGATGAGTTTTATTGTTTTCGGGTGTTTTTTTAGTTCTATCTTTTGTTATGTACACTTCACACCCAATAATGGGTTTAATATTATTTTTCTTTCCAAGTTTATAAAAATCGTAAGCTCCAAAGAGATTTCCATGATCGGTAAGGGCAACAGCCGACATGCCTTGATTAGCAACTTCCTCGAATAACTCATCAAATTTGATAGCTCCATCAAGAAGTGAATATTGAGAATGTAGATGTAAGTGTACAAAATCCTTTTTCATAAAATTAAGTATAATTATAAACAATTAAATAATATTTGGACAATTAGAACCCATATAATTGAAAATTATTTTATTTGATGACAGAATAAAATCATATGTTTGAAAAAACCAAAGCTTTTTTTACAGCTATTAAAGAGAAGTTGTCTAAAACTAGCTCTAGTTTATCCACTTCAATAACTGAGGTCTTTAAAAAGAAAATAAAGATTGATGAGCAGTTGCTAGATGATTTAATGGAGTCTTTAATATTAGCTGATGTAAGTTATAAGTCTTCGGAAAGAATAATATCAAATTTTAAGGATAAGATTAAAGACTTCGAGACAGATAAAGAGATTGATAAGAATCTTTACTTATCTTTATTGCAAAAAGAAATTCAGGTGATGCTAGATAAAGATGATTCACAGATAATTTTAGATTCACAAAAGACATTAGTAATTATGGTTAGCGGAGTAAATGGTAGTGGGAAAACAACAACTATTGGTAAGCTTGCAAATATAATTAAAAAAGAAAAAAAAGTGATGATAGTTGCAGGCGATACTTTTCGTGCCGCTGCAATAGATCAATTAAAAGTCTGGGCTAAAAGGGTAGATGTAGAATTTTTTCATAGCGACAATAAAGATCCTGCTAGTGTTGTATTCTCTTCGATTGAAAAATCCAAGATTACTGGTTCTGAAGTGATTATTGTTGATACGGCCGGAAGATTAGGGACAAATGAAGATTTAATGAATGAACTATCAAAGATTGAAAAAGTAATAAATAAGTATCCGGATGTTATTTTGCAAGAGAATTTATTAGTTTTAGATGGTACGTCTGGACAAAATGCTCTATCACAGATTGAAAAGTTTAAGTCAAATATTAAGATTACAGGAATAGTTTTGACTAAGTTAGATAGTACATCAAAGGCTGGTTTTGCTATATCTGCTTCCTATGATTACAATTTACCAATAAAATTAATTGGAATCGGAGAAGGTATTGAAGATCTTATACCTTTTGACTCCGAAGATTTTTCTAAAGCCCTTTTAGGCTTGGACTGAATTTATGAATGAGAAAGATATAATGCGAGACGCCTTCAGCCTAGCTAAGATGGGTAGAAATAGAACAGGAACCAACCCCATGGTTGGCGCGATATTGATAAAGAATAAAAAAATTATTGGCAAAGGCTTTCATGAAGAGTTTGGGGGCCCTCATGCAGAAGTAAATGCAATATCCGATGCAGAAAAAAAAGGCCACAACATAAAAGGTGCTACATTGGTTACAACTTTAGAACCATGTTCACACAAAAGTAAAAAGACCCCACCATGCACGAATATAATTATAAAAAAAGGAATAAAAAAAGTTTTTTATGGTTCACTTGATATAAATCCAAAAGTTAATGGTAGAGGAGTGGCTCAATTAAAAAGAAACAATATTGAGACGACTTTTATTAATTTTCAGAAAGAAAATAATGAGTTAAATAGAGGATATTCCAAAATTATTAAAAAGAATCAACCTTTTGTAACATTAAAAATCTGCATGACTCTAGACGGGATGATTTTTAATAATGATTTAAAAAGTAATAAGATTGGTGACACTGAACAATTGAAGCATTCTAATGGCATCCGGGCTTTATATGATTCAATTTTAATAGGAGTTAATACAGTCATTAAGGATAACCCTAGTTTGACTTATAGAGGAAAGGGGTCAAAGGATATTATACAGCCTAGGCCTATAATCTTAGATTCTCAACTAAGAACACCACTAAAATCGAATATAATCAAATTGCAGAACAAGCCAATAATATTTACAGATCTTAGTAAAGAATCTAGCAAGGAAAACAAGCTGAGAAGTCTAGGGTGCCAAATTGAGAAAGTACGCAGTTTAAGCCCAAGGATTATTTTGAATCGATTAGCTAAGAATAATCTACAATCAACATTAATTGAAGGAGGAGGCAAAGTTTTTACTAACTTTTTAAAGTCTAATATTTTTGATGAACTAATTTTATATTATTCACCTTCTTTTATGGGCCACGGTGGACTTAATATTTCCAACAATTTAAATAAAAAGTATAAGTTAAAAGTAAAATCTGTTTCAACTAGAAAAATTGGCAACACAATTATGGTGATTTATAAATAATGAATATTGGAATTTTTGGTGGTTGTTTTAATCCGATTCATATTGGACACATCTCTTTAATTAAAGAAGTTGTTCCAAATTTTAATTTAGATAAAATTCTATTTATTCCTAATATGAATCCTTATTATAAGAATCAAAGCACTGTTTCTTTTGACCTAATATCTAATATGATCAATATCGAGCTAGAAAAGGAAAGTGTTAATTATGAGATAAGCAATCTGGAAAGTGATTCAGACAAGAATCATACAACATTTGAGACAATTAAAAGCTTAATAGAATCCGGGACTGATGATCATTTATTTTTAATTTTAGGAAGTGATCAATTTCTTCAGCTTTCTAGTTGGAGTAATTCTGAGTTATTAAAAAAGCTTATCGATTTTATTGTAGTTAGTAGGGATCCTCAGTTAATTAATGTTGAGGAATTTATTATTAAAAATAAGGATTCATATAAGTTAGAAAAGGTTTCTGGAAGAGCTCATCAGATTAGAACTAAAGAAGATAAAAAATTATATTTTTATAATTTGGAAAATAAGTTTAATATCTCATCTTCGAGTATTAGGAAAATTATTTCATCTGGTAGAGTTGCTGATGCAAAGAAATACTTGTCTCCTAGAGTGTTAGATTTTATATTGAATGAAAGGCTTTACGTTTGATGAATAATTTAGATTTTATAAAATTTGTTTGTACTTGGCTTGATGATAAGAAGGGGGAAGATATCGTTGCGTTAAATATTGAGGAGATTTCTTCTATTGCAGATTACTTTATAATCGTAAGTTCTTCTTCTGAAAGAGGGGTTAAGTCACTTGCGGACAACTTGATTACAGATATTAAGAAAAAATTTCAATTAAACCTGAAAACTGAAGGGGCAAACGATAAGCGTTGGATTATAATTGATAGTGGCGACGTACTTATACATATCTTTCATTCCGAGACCCGTGCAATTTATGACTTAGAATCATTATGGTATGAAGCAAAAAAAGTTTCAGCTATTTAGACACTTATTTCTTTGGTTTTCTAATAAAAGCAGGAATCTCAAAATGTTCGTCATCTCCTAATGGATGGAGATTGTCTATATTAGTATTTTCGGAATTTTCTGATTCCACATCATCTATATTGTTCATAATTTCATCATCTAGATCTAAGCTAATTTGATTTTTATCTTCTTCTTCAATTGGTATATTAGAAATATTTGGCTTAGAGTTGCCATCAATTCCAGTAGCAATGACGGTTATTTTAACTTTATCTCCTAATACTTCATTTACAACAAGTCCGAATATTAATTCAACATTTTGATTAGCTTTTGATTTAATGTGATTGCATGCTTCATTTAGTTCATCAATAGTAAAATTACTTGAAGCGGTAACATTAATAAGTATCCCTGTTGCGCCCTCGATTGAAATATCTTCCAGAAGCGGGCTTGTTATCGCATTTTCTGCAGCCTCAATTGCCCTAGATGTTCCTTCTCCTTCACCGGTTCCCATTAAAGCTTTTCCACCGCTTTCTTTCATTACTTTTTTGACATCAGCAAAATCTACATTTATAAAACCAGAGCCAACGATTATATCAGCAATACCCCGAACAGCATTTGTGAGAACATCATCTGCTGCTCTAAATGAATCTAAGATTCCGGAAATTTGTTGAACTTCATTTAATTTATCATTTGGAATTACAATCAACGAATCAACTTCTTTCGCTAGTTCTAAAATCCCTAAATCAGCCTGTGCAATTCTCTTATTTGCTTCAAAAGTAAAAGGCTTTGTAACTATTGCAACGGTAAGTGCGCCAGCGTCTTTTGCTAACTTTGCTACAACAGGTGATGCCCCGGTTCCAGTTCCACCTCCCATTCCAGCTGTTATAAAAACCATGTCAGAACCTTGGAGTGCTTCTGTTATATCGTTTTGATCTGCTTTAGCACATTCATTCCCCAATTCTGGATTTCCACCAACCCCTAGTCCTTTTGCAATATTTTTTCCAATTTGTATAACTCTTTTAGCTTGTGATTTTTGTAAGTCTTGAAAGTCAGAATTTACTGCTATGAATTCAACCCCATCAATTTTATCGTTAATCATACTATTAACAGCATTTCCACCAGCTCCACCGACACCTATAACTTTAATTTTGGCTCCTAAGCTATCGAAGAGGTCTTCTTTTGGTGTACCTGCGATTTCCCCAGAAAATTCAAAAGTTGGCATAACGTCTCCCTTATAAATAACAATATGTAGTGTACTAAAAAAAAGTAACTACTATATTTAGTATTATATAATAAAAAGTAAGAAAAAGCACTATTTAGAATAGATCAGCAAACCACGTTTTCATAGAGCTAAAGACCTTTTTAAAGACCTGGGCTTCTCTGATCCTGATTTTAGAGCTTTTAGCAGCTTCTTGGTTGTTAGATCCCCAAATAAGAAGGCCAACACCTGTAGCACATTCCGGCTTAGAAACCAGCTCTTCAAGACCAGTTATTTGATTAGGTACACCTAATCTGACAGGCATGTTTAAGATTTTCTGAGCAAGATAGTCTGCCCCTTTTATTGCCATTGAGCCACCAGTTATTACACATCCAGCTGGAAGCATATCGTGATAACCAGATCTCATGATTTCTCTTCGTGCCATTGTAAATATTTCCTCAAGTCTGGGTTCAACTATATTGGCTAATTCCAGTTGACTAATTTTTTTTCTTCCACTGCCTGCAATTTTATCAATTTTGATTTCGTCTTCACCATCAACAAGATCAGCCGAAGCAATTCCATACCTTTCTTTGATTTCTTTTGCAACTTGTTTAGATGCACCTAGTCCAAAAGAGATGTCGTTATCTAAAAAATCGCCGCCAATTGTAATATTACTTGTGTACTTTATTGCGCCATCAGAAAAAACTGCAATATCTGTTGTACCACCACCACAATCTAAAAGTACAACTCCAACATCTCTTTCATCAGGAGTCAATACTGCTTCACTTGAGGCAATTTGTTCTAAAACTAAGGACTGAACATCTACTCCGGAATTATGAACACATTTAACAAGATTCTTTGCCTGAGTTACTTGGGCAGTAACCATGTGAATTTTTGCTTCTAACTTAACACCGTATAAACCAACAGGGTCTTTAATTTTTCTTTCACCATCAACAATAAATTCTTGCGGCATAACATGGATAACTTCTCGATCAGCGGGTTGAGCACCAGCGGTTGCAGATTCAATTACTCTATCTAAATCTCTTTTTGTAACTTCTCTGTTCCTGAGAGTAATCATGCCATGACCGTTAAGGCTTCTGATATGCCCTCCTGCAATCCCTACTATAACGCTTGTAATTTCTGTTCCTGCCATTTTTTCTGCATCTTCAATTGCTTGACGAATCGAATCAACAGTACTATCTATATTTAAAACTATTCCTCTCTGTAAACCTTTAGATGGGTAAGAACTAACTCCAATAATCTCCACATCACCAGGCGCTCTCACTTCAGCTACCAAGCATAAGATTTTTGTAGTTCCAATATCAAGTCCAACAATTACATTACTTTCTGCCATTTATGCCATTATAATCCTAAAGATTATAATTTACAACACCCTTATTTATATTACTTACATCAATGAAAGATTCTTTCATATTCTTATCTTTTCCATTTTTTAAAATAATGGCTAGATTTTTTATTTTTTTCTTAAATTCTTCTTTTCCCAAGTAAATTTCTATTCCATCATTAGTAAAAATAGTTGCACCCATTATTTTATCGATTAATATTTCTGAAATATCATCACTTATGAAAACCTTCTCTTTGTTCAATAATTTAAGTAATAGCACACCCTTTTTGATTTGAGATTCCGACTCAATTGTTAAAATAGGATAGTTTTTAATTAAATATTCTGAAATATTTTTGATAAATTTACTATTTTCATCTATATGTCCAAGAGTCCCACTAATATTCGTAGACATAATTATATCTTTCTCTTTAAGTAGCAACTTTATTTTGTTAAAAGAAACTTGTTCAATCCTGATATCTTTAATTAATTTAATTCCCATGATTTTATTTATAGTTTCATTTTTATTATAAAAAGCTAAAATTTTTCCATTGATTTCCGAAGTCTTTATTATTTCCTCGCTTGGAACTAGGTTGTTTCCTTCAATGATAATCTCTTCTACAAAACAAAATACTGGAAAATAAATAAATATTGATACTATGATTATTGCAGCTAATAGGATTCTACGCATTATTCATCAATAATTTTTACTTCGGTCGATAAAATTATTCCCTCTTTCTCTTTTGAAATTTTTTGTATTTTTTCAATCAAATTTTTTACATCTTTAATTTTTGCATCACCTGTATTGATTATATAGTTTCCATGAAGGTGAGAAACCTGCGCACCTCCAACTGATAGACCTTTTAGTCCTAAATCTTCAATAATCTTACCTGCCTTACCATTTTGATGATTCATAAATACGCTTCCTGCACTGGGATATTCAACAGGTTGAGTTTTATTTCTATGTTTAATATAGTTTTTTATATTTTCTTTTGCGGTAGCTGTATTACCTGATTTAAGTTTAAAGTTTGCTTTGATAATAATATCTTCTCTTGTGATAGAACTGTACCTATAGCCAAAAAGAATTTTGCTTTTCGGAACTTCTATTTCCGAATTTTCTTTAAGAAAAGTAACTGATTCTAATATCTCAGATATTGTCCCACCATTTGCACCAGCATTTGTAATCAGTGCACCGCCAATAGTTCCAGGAATACCAGAAGAAAATTCAAACCCTAGAAGCCCTTTTTTTAACGATCTATTAAGCATTAAATTTAACGATGCTCCTGCTTCTACAGTGACCTTACCATCGGAACCGAATTTTATTTTATTTAACTTTTTTGTACTTATAATAATTGTTTTAGACAGTCTAACAAATAAACTATTTGATCCATTTCCTGATATATAAAATTTAATTTTTCTTTTTTTAGCTTCTAAAATTATTAATTTAAATTCTTTTAAATTTTTAGGATAAATAATAAATGGAGTCGTCGCACCAACTCTCCAAGATGCATATTTACTCATACTATAGCTGGAGAAAAACTTAATATTTTCTTTTATGAGAAAATCCTCGAAAAAATTAAATTGTTT
>CETH01130399.1_pt1 | contig 26126 bp, 20 predicted proteins | sample 361461 | NCBI WGS metagenome assembly CETH01 (sample SAMEA2622695, study PRJEB7988) | marine metagenome | isolation source: saline water (ENVO:00002010), including
TTAATTAAGTGAACGGGGTTTGGGGCACCTGGCAACAGAACGCCCCTAAAAATTTTCTCTTTAATGTTGTTTGGTCGCAGTGGCAATCTTTAGAATTAAAATACTAAGTAATTAAAATAAATTATTAATATGAATAAAATTTTATTTAAATTGGTTTTCTTTTTGTTTTTTTTTAATTCAGCTTATGCTGCTGAACAAAATATAGATATGCTTAACAGATTAGGAAAAGAAATAAACGTTTATTCTAAAAAAATCGTCAATGTAAACGTTGGAGATACTATTTTTTGGAAATCAGTGAACCCAGGCCATAATGTGGAATTCATAAATGGGGGGGTTCCTGAGGGTGTAGAAAAATTTAAATCTAAATATAACAAGGATACCAGCTATACTTTTAAAACTCCGGGAATTTATGCTTATTGGTGCACACCGCACAAAAGCATGGGAATGATAGGTTTCGTCGTTGTAGGTAATGATAAGTCTAATTTAGAAGCAATTAAAAAAATTAAATTTTACGGCAAATCAAAAAAAATCGCAGAGGCACTAATAAGTTCTTTATAAATTTTATTTAATGTGGTGATTCTGATAACAGAAAATCTATTTAAATAAACTAAAACTTTTGATCAAAAAAGTTAGTGATAGTTTTTTCTATAAATTTCACCCCTCCTTCTGATAGATGATTGTCATCCAAATAATAAGAATTATTTAAAGTTCCAAATATACAACTTGCTTTACAAAATTTATTTGTAAGATCTAAAAAATAAAAATTATTATATTTTTTTAAATTTATATTAAATAAATTTTTTGTGTATGATTGATACCTTTCATGATCTATACGTTTTAAAGATAAATCATTTATCTGGTTTATTTTTTTCACAGTTTTTGAGTTTATTAAATAATAATAAAATTTTGGATTAATTTTTTGTTGGGGAACTTGATTTAAAATTATAACTTTTACTCCTAGATTTGAATATTCATCTAAAGTTTTTTTAAGTCCATGTTCAAAAGCGTTTCTTGAATTAAACTTAGAGGGGGATAAAGCTGGATTAGTTGATATATGTGAAAATAAATTTCCTTGATAACCACCATCTGTGTAATATGTCCATCGAGAAATTAAAATTAAGTTTTTAATATTTTTGGATTTGATAAAATCCTTTATTTTAAGATTAAGTTTGTAACAATTTCTAATATTTTGGTCAGTTCTCATTGCATAAATGCCGAGGATAGGAGGGCAACCAGAATAACCACTAAAATATCCGGATATTTTTTTTTTATAAAAATAATTATCAAAGTGATTGAAAAAAGGTATTACATGTGAATCACCCAAAATAAAATATTTTGCTTTTTTTTCTTTATCACCCATTAAACAAAAATCTTCTTTTGTGTGCGCTTGATCTATATCAAAACATTTTTTTCCTTTTTCAGAATAAAAAAAACTATTATTTAAATTGTCTGGTAATTTAAATTTTGTTCTATTTTCAAATCCATTTGAATAAAAAATAGTAAATGAAAAAATTAAAAGTAATGAATATGCTATGGCAAATCCTTTGAGGGTTAAATTAAATTTAATTTTTTTTCTAAAAGGGTTTTCTATTAATTTGTAATTTAAAATTGCAATTATTATTACTATAATAAAAATAATAAAATCTATAAAATAGTTATTATTAAACGAATAAAGATTGAATTTTAATATAGAAAAAATTGGGAAGTGAAATAAATATAATGAGTAAGAAATTAGGCCCGTTTTAACAAAAATGGGACTTGATAAAATTTTCTTTAAGAACGAGGAGTTATTTAAAAAAATTATTAAAAAAAATGTGCTAAGGCATGGTATCAAAGTATAAAAACTTGGGTAAGGAGAATATTTATCAAAATTTAAAACCGAAAAAAAAATTAACCCCAGAGATATAATACAAATACTCTCTGCGAAAAATTTATTTTTAAATAAAAAATTTTTATTTTTAATTAATATTGTGGCTGCAAAAAAACCTAAAATTAATTCCCATGCCCTTGAAAAAGGAAACATAAAGTCATTTAAAAAACCCTTATTATAAAATAAAAATTTGTCCTCAATAAATGGATAGGTAAACTTAAGGTTTCCTCCCCATTGGGCAAAAAATAAACTTAAAATTAATAGGATAAAAAGAATTAATTTATAATTATTTTTATAAAATAGTAATAAGAATATTGGGAATAGAATATAAAATTGTTCTTCTATAGATAACGACCAAGTATGGATTAGGGGTTGATATTCTGCAGCAACATCGAAGTATCCAGTATTATATTGAAAAAAAAAATTTGAATAAAAAAATAGTGAAGAAACAATTGAATTTGCAAATATTTTAATTTCTTCATTGGGAATAAAAAAATAAGATAAAAATGATGTAAAGAGTATTACTGATAATAAGGCCGGTAAAATTCTTTTAGCTCTTCTTTTCCAAAAATTTACTATTGAAAATTTATTTCTTGATAAATCATTTATTAATATTGTAGATATAAGATAACCACTAATAACAAAAAAAATATCTACACCGAGATAACCTCCGCTGAAAAAAGTATAATTTGCGTGATAAAAAATAACCGGTATAACTGCTAAAGCTCTTAAACCATCTACCTCAGGTCTATAAATCATATTAATTTATTATTTGATAAATTTTTTGAGATTCGGTTCAAAATATTTTGGTCCCTTCATAACTTTTCCATTTTCGTTAAAGATAGGTTTACCATTTTCATCCAGCTTACTCATGTTTGATTTTTGAACTTCGTCAAAGCACTTATCTAAATCAATGCCAAAAGCATGACCGGCACCATATGTCACATACAAAATATCTGTAAGCGAATCAGCGACTTCTTTGAGGTCCTTGTCTTTTAAAGCTTGCTCAAATTCGTCTAACTCTTCTTTGATTAGATCATATCTAAGTTTTACTATTTTATCTGAGGGAAATTGTGCATTTGACTTAACTTCTTGGCCAAAAGTTTCCATAAATTTTTTAACGCTCATAAAATTTGTCATAAAATCTCCACAGTCGTTTTGTAAATTATTTACAATTTATTATGCTTATTATATCTTGGATATATCAATGAAATATAGAACGGAATTTGATTCTATAGGTAAAATTAAAGTTCCTGGTGATAAGTATTGGGGAGCGTCAACTCAAAGATCAAATAAATACTTTAATATAGGTGATTTTCTTGTAAGGCCTATTCTTATACAATCAATTGCCATTGTAAAAAAATCTGCTGCAATAGTTAACAAAAAAAGTGGTGACTTAGATAAAAGGATAAGTAAATACATTGTTAAAGCAGCTGAAGAAGTTATTAAGGGTAAGCTAAATAATCATTTTCCATTAAAAGTATGGCAGACTGGATCTGGAACACAAACAAACATGAATGTAAACGAAGTAATTGCAAACAGAGCCATTCAAATGATGGGCGGTAAAATGGGAACAAAAAAACCAGTACATCCAAATGACCATGTAAATAAATCTCAATCAACCAATGATGTTTTTCCGACTGCTATGCATATAGCCATAGCGATGAAGACAAAAAACAAACTTTTGCCTTCTCTTAAATTACTTGAAAGTGAATTAAATAAAAAAATCAAACAATTTGCCAAAATTGTTAAATTGGGAAGAACACATTTACAGGATGCTACACCATTAACATTGGGTCAAGAATTTTCAGGTTATCACTCTCAACTAAAAAGATGTATTGGAAGAATTGAGAGAGCTTTAGCAGAAATATACTATTTAGCACAAGGAGGTACAGCTGTTGGCACGGGAATAAATACTAAAAAAGGATTTGATAGAAAAATTATTAAAGAGATAAAAAAAATAACAAAACTTCCATTCAAACCAGCAAAAAATAAGTTTGCGGCTTTAGCATCTCACGACCCAATAGTTAACTTTTCGGGAACAATGAATACCACGGCTGTTTGTTTAATGAAAATAGCAAATGATATAAGATTTCTTGGATCTGGACCGAGGGCGGGGTATGGAGAACTGATACTTCCTGAAAATGAACCTGGCTCATCAATTATGCCTGGAAAAATAAACCCAACTCAATGTGAAGCAGTTACAATGGTATGTGTCAAAGTAATTGGAAATCATAATGGTATCACAATGGCAGGCTCACATGGCCATTTTGAATTAAACGTTTTTAAACCATTAATAATTCATAATATTTTGCAATCCATAAATATTATGTCTGACTCCGCAGAGTCCTTTGCTAAATACTGCATTAAGGGTTTAAAAGCTGATAAAAAAAGAATTAAGTCCTTACTAGATAATTCTTTGATGTTGGTAACTGCCCTTTCACCAAAAATAGGTTATGACAATGCAGCGAAAATTGCAAAATTAGCTCATAAAAACGGTACAACGCTAAAATATGAAGCTGTAAAATCAGGATTAATAAATGAAAAAGAATTTTTGAAAATCGTAGATCCGTTAAAAATGGTCAAACCAAACAGATAATATAATCTGTTATAAAATTATAAAGTTTCTTTTATAAATTTTTTAAATTTGAAAAAGTCAAGTATTTCTAAAACTCCCTTTTTAAGTACATTTTGATTAAATGAACTTTCTATAGATAAAATTTCATCATTAACTATTCTCTCGTTATTATTTTTTATAATCTTTTTAAATTTTACTTTTTTCTTTTCAATATCAATAACTCCATCAAAATATAGCAATGTTTTTTTTTTAGAGAAATCATATATTCCGAACTTCCTTAAAAATTTAGTAGTATTATCCGAATTAAAATTAGCACTAAATTCAATCTTTGGCCTACTATTATTCATCAAAAACGATAAATTTGATTTAATATTACTTTGATGTGGAAGAATTGCATTTAAATTTGTAACTCTGATATCCCCATTTTCAAATTCTATTTTCATTTTAATGTCTTTTATTTTTCCAAAAAACGAGTCTGAGTTTTTGATTAAAATATTTAATTTACCATTTATTTTTTTACTTATTCCTCCGTTTTGTAAAATAGGATAGTTAATTAAAAGTTTTCTTAAATCAATTTTATTAATATCTAAATCAAGATCAAAATTAAACTGATCTTTTAAATAAATTTTACCGTTAATTTTCGAATTAATAAATTTATTTCTTAAATAAGATTTTGAAATTTTAAAATTATCTTTACCTTTAAAATTTAAAAGCAATATACTTTCAAATAATTTTAATTTTAACTCACCAGATAAATTATCTAATGAACTTTCTGGATCAAAATTAATATCGAGAGACTGCTTTAATTTCGGAATATCTATTTTTAAATATTTTTCTGAGTCAATTTTATTATAAAATTTTACATTAATTTTATTATTAGAAAAATTTACATTTCCATTTATTTGATGTTTATCTTGTATAAATTTTTCAGTTAAATTAAAATTATTGAAAATAACTTCGCTTTTTTGATCATCCACAAATACGATAGTGGATTTTTTTACAACTAAAGTTTCCTTCTTTTTCAATTTAAAGTGTCCAAAAATATTTTTTAGGTTATTGGAATAAACTTTGATTTTTTGATTTGAAATTAAAATTTTCTTAAATGTTAAAGACTCAATATTGTTAATTTTAAGAGGAGAAACTAAAATATGAATCTCTTTTATATTGAGTTTGTTTTTTGTGCTATCTTCAAAATTTAAATTTACATTTTCAAAAACAATTTTTGGAGATGGCAAAATTCTATAGGATATTTTTCCATTAATTTTAGCATTTAATTTAAAAACACTTTTTATTTTGTCCTGTAAAACTTCTCTTTTTGTATCATAGTCAAAATATAAAGGTCTTAATAAATACACTAAAATTAATATAATAAAAAATATTCCGACTGAGAGTGGAATTGTTTTTTTATTCAAATACTTTTTTGCGCTATAAAAATCGATTTTATTTATCCAGAGTTTCACAAATTTATATGCTGAAGTTTTCATTTTGTTGTTTTATAAGCAGTATAATGTAAAAATAAAGCTCTTAAACATGAAAGAAAAAATAAATTTTCTGGAGGAATTAAACAATAAACAAAAAACAGCCGTTCTTAATACGGAGGGGCCAACGTTAGTTGTCGCAGGAGCTGGTTCAGGTAAAACTAAAGTTTTGACTTCAAAACTAGCTTACATTGTTGAGCAAAAAAAAGCTTGGCCCAATCAAATACTTTGCGTCACTTTTACAAACAAAGCTGCAAAAGAAATGAGAGACAGAGTCAATAGAATGCTGTCAGGTAAAATAAATTCTCTTTCTTGGCTTGGAACATTTCACGCAATTAGTGTAAAATTTCTAAGACGCCATGCTGAGGCAGTAGGCTTAAAAAGTAATTTCACCATTTTGGATACGGATGATCAAAAAAAATTAGTAAGAAATATATCAAAGGCAGAAAATATAGATGCTAAGAAAATCTCACCACAATTTATCTTGGCTTTTATTGATCAGTGGAAAAATAAAGGTTTGCTTCCTGAAGAAGTCAAATTATCAAAAAAAAATATTTTTGAAAACCAAATATTAAAAGTTTATAAAATTTACCAAAATAAGATTAAAGACTTAAATTGTTGTGATTTTGGAGATTTAATTCTTTATTGTGTAAAATTATTTGAAAAAAACGATGACATAAGAAAAATTTACGCAGATAATTTTAAATACATTCTCGTAGATGAATACCAAGACACGAATTTCATTCAAAATAAATGGCTTAATCTAATAGTAAATAAAAATCAAAATATATGTTGTGTGGGTGATGATGATCAGTCAATTTATAGTTGGCGAGGTGCTGAAATTAAAAATTTTTTAAGTTTTGATAAAGTATATTCTAATTGCAAAATTTTTAGACTAGAGCAAAATTATAGGTCAACAAAAAATATCTTGGACTCAGCATCATTTTTGATTTCACACAATAAAGATCGTTTGGGAAAGAAGCTTTGGACCGAAGGCGACAGAGGTGAGCCGGTAAAGTTAAATTGTTATAAGAATGGAAAAGAAGAGGCACGTGGTATTGGAAGTTTTATAGAAAAAGCAACGAAGAAACAAGATTCCTTAAATGATATCGCAATACTCGTGAGAGCAATATATCAAACCAGAGAGTTCGAGGAACGATTCTTAAAAATAGGAATAAATTATAGAATTATTGGTGGCATAAAGTTCTATGAAAGAGCTGAAGTTAAGGATGCAATTTGTTACTTAAGAATAATAAATCAAAAATTTGACGATTTAGCTTTTGAAAGAATAATAAACACACCCCGTAGAGGTTTAGGTGATGCAACAATAAAACAATTGCATGAGTTTTCATCTAAAAATAAAACTTGTTTGGAAGATGCAGCACACAAACTACTTCAATTAAATCAGTTTAAACCAAAAATCAAATCTGTAATAAAACATCTCTTAGAATTAATAAACAAATGGAGAGCTGATCATAAAAAAAATAAACATTATGATTTATTAAAAATTATTTTGGACGAATCTGGATACTCTGCGATGTTAAAAAATAAAAAAGATTTAGAAAATGAGGATAGAATAGAAAATTTAAAAGAACTTTTAAGAGCAATGCATGATTATGATAATTTACAAGGGTTTCTAGAACACGTTGCTCTAGCGACATCAATTGATCAAAACTGGGGAGACGAAAGAGTAAATGTTATGACTATGCACGCTGCAAAGGGTTTAGAGTTTGATACAATATTTTTACCAGGATGGGAGGAAGGTTTGTTTCCACACCAAAAATCTTTAGAGGAAAAAGGAGAATTGGCTTTGGAGGAAGAAAGAAGATTAGCGTACGTAGGAATTACTAGAGCTAAAAAAAAGGCATATATATCTTTTGCTATGCAAAGATCTTGGCACGGGGAATGGATGGATAGTTTGCCTTCAAGATTTATTAATGAACTTCCTGAAGAGGGTCTTGAGAAAAATGAAGAGCCAATTAATGATATTTCTGATGATTTTGATTTTAATCAAGACAATCTATTAAAAGATGATGAAGAATATAGAAGTCCTGGATGGGCAAGACTTAAAAAAAAATTGCTTAAATAATGGAAAATCTAAGAAAACTCTTCGAAAGATATAAAATAGATGGATATATAATTCCAAAAAATGATGAATATTTTAACGAATACATACACCCATCTAAAGATAGATTAAAATATATATCAAATTTTTCTGGTTCTGCGGGATTTGCAGTGATTTTAAAAAATAAAAATTATTTATTTGTAGATGGGAGATATACTATACAGGCGCGAAATCAGTCAGGTAAAAAATTTAAAATTTTTACTATGCCGCATAGAATTCCTAAAAATGTACTTAAATTTAAGAAAGAGACTATAATTGGCTTTGATCCAAAGCTACATACAGAAAGACAGTTAAAATTTATTTTCAATATAAAAAATATGATACCTAAATCTATCAAACAAAACTTGGTAGATGCGGTCTGGTCTAATAAACCTAAAGATCTAATAAAACCTTTCTATTTAATTTCAAAAAAAAATGCTGGCGAAACTAGTAGAAAAAAAATTATTAGAGCTAAAAATGTAATTTTAAAAAATAAAATTGATTTTTTACTAGTAACAGCTCCTGAAAATATAGCGTGGGCCTTAAATATAAGGGGTTATGATACCTCTTACTCTCCAATTCCTAACGGAAGATTATTAATAAGCAATACTGGTGAAATAGATTTTTTTACAAATCCTAAAAAACTAAAAAAGATTAAAAAAACCTTGGGTAAGAAAGTACGTATTCATGATGAAATAAAAATTGAGAGAGTCTTAAATCAGATTTTTAGAAAAAAGGTGTGGATAGATAGTTTATCTTGTTCTTTTTTTTACAAGAGTCTATTAACAAAAAAAAATACAATAATAGAAAAAATAGACCCAATCTATTTTTTAAAATCAATTAAAAATAATATGGAAATAAAAAATATGAAGAAAAGTCACTTAACTGATGGTATTGCATTAACTAAATTTATATTTTGGGTTAAGAAAAATTTTAAGAGTAAAAGAATCACAGAAATATCTGCTCAAAAGAAATTAGAAAATTTTAGAAAGATGCACCCTTCCTATAAATTTCCAAGTTTTAATACAATCTCTGGGTCAGGACCAAATAGTGCCATCATACATTACAAAGCATCTGACAAAACAAATAGAATTCTAAAAAAAGGTGAGTTATATCTTGTCGATTCTGGTGGACAATATTCTTTTGGAACTACAGATGTAACTAGAACATTGTCATTAGATAGCAAATCAAATTATATAAAAGAAATTTACACGCGTATTTTGAAAGGACATATAGCTGTATCAAATTTTAAAATTAAAAAAAACTCAACAGGTTCACAAGTAGATCGAACTGCTAGAAAATTTTTAAATAAAATTAAACTGGATTACCCACATGGAACAGGCCATGGTGTTGGTTGTTTTTTAAATGTTCATGAAGGCCCACAATCTCTCTCCAAAAATAATAAAGTAAGTTTAAAAAATGGTATGATTGTTTCTAACGAACCTGGATATTATAAAGAAGGATCATTTGGCATAAGAATTGAAAATCTAGTGTATGTTAAGAATAACAAATTTCAAGAATTAACTATAGCTCCAATAGAAAAAGATCTTATAAATAAAAAAATCTTAAATAATCAAGAAATAAAATGGATCGATACTTATCATAAAAAAGTAAAGAAAAATTTATTTAAGTTTATGAATATAAAAGAAAAATTGGAACTCAAAAAAGCTTGCTCACCTATTTAATAAATCATACCACTTTTCTTCTGTCATTAAATCTATTCCTAGATCTCTAGCCTTTTCGATTTTCTTTTTTGTTGGTTTTGAATTTCCGATAACAAGATAATTTAATTTTTTTGAGACAGAACCAAGAATTTTTGCACCATGTTTTTCAGCTAAAGCTTTTGCTTCTGATCTGCTCATCTTCTCAAATCCGCCTGTAAACATTATATTTTTGTTACTTAGCTTTCCGGTTTTGTTAATTTTCTCAAAATTTTTTATATTAAGAACTGATATTAAAGATTGTATGTACTGAGAATTTTTTTTATTAGAAAAAAAATCTTCTATAGATTTTATCTGTGTTTGTCCAATTCCATCAAGATCATCCAAATTCTTTAAAATATTTTTTCTTTTTTTATCATTAAATAATTCGGAAAACTTTTTGCTGGTCTTAAAAAAAGCACCTAAAATTTTTGCATTTTCTTGTCCTATATGTCTAATACCAATTGAAAAAATAAATTTGTCTAAAACAATTTTTTTTGATTCATTGATGGCTTTCTTTAAATTTTTAATAGAAAGTTCACCCCAACCCTCAAGATCTTTAATTTTATCATAATTTAAACAGAAAATATCAGAAGGTGTTCTAATAAATTTAATATTCCATAAATTATCTATTACTTTTTTTCCTAAACCCTCTATATCAAATGCATCTTTTGAAACTATATGTTTTAACTTTTCTTTAGCGGTAAAATCACATTCATAACCTCTATTACATCTTCTAACTGCATCTTTTTTTTTTGTAGTTAAGCTCATTTCTTTTTTTGTTAGAAAACCACAAAGACATTTGTCAGGAAAAATAAATTTTTTACTATTTTTTTCTCTTTTAGATTTATCTACTGACAAAACCTGTGGGATAACATCGCCTGCCCTCTGTATAATCACAACATCTCCAACTCTTATATCTTTTCTATTAATTTCATCCTCGTTATGTAGAGTTGCATTGGAAACGACTACACCACCAACTGTTACTGGATCAATTTTTGCTACAGGTGTTATAGCTCCAGTTCTTCCCACTTGAATCGCTATATCTTTAATTTTCGACAAAGCTTTTACTGAAGAAAATTTATAAGCAATTGCCCATCTTGGAGAGTTTGATGTTGAACCAAGCCTGGTTTGAAGATTTAAATCATTAACTTTATAGACTACACCATCTACATCATAATCTAAACTTGAACGAAGACTTTCTAGTTCATGGTGATTTTTTTCAATTTCATTAATTGTTTTAACTTTTTTACAATGATTATTGATTGGAAAATTCCAGCTTTTAAGCTTTTTAAGTAAATCAGTTTGATTTGTAGAAATTTTAGAACTGATTTCACCAATTCCATATGCGAAAAATTTAAGAGGAATTTTTTTTGTTTCTCTGGAGTCTTTTTGTCTCAAAGATCCACCGGCTGCATTTCTTGGATTTGCAAATTTATCCCTTAACTTTACAAAATCTTTTTTTCCGATATAAACTTCGCCTCTAATTTCAATTACCTCAGGACTATTAATTATTTTTTTAGGTATTTCATTTATAGTTTGTAAATTTTCAGTTATGTCCTCTCCAAAAATACCATCTCCTCGTGATAATCCGTAAACCAATTCTCCTTTCTCATATCTTAGTGAGGCAGAAATACCGTCAATTTTTGGTTCAGAAGAAAATTCTATTTCATTATTAATATTCAAAAAATTTTGAATTTTTTTTTGGAAATCTACGATATCCTCTTTATTAAAAGCATTACCTAAAGATAGCATTGCTTTAGAATGTTTTACCTTATCAAATTTCGTTGAAAGTTTAGAGCCAACTATATTTTCTAAATTTTGGATTTTTTTAAGATAGGGATTTTTTTTTGCCAATCCTAATAGTTCTCTTTTTAACTCATCAAATTCAAAATCTGATACAATGGGTTTGTCTTTTTGAAAATAAGCCTTGTTATACTTTAAAAATTGCTCTGTTTTTTTTTTATATAACTTTATAATTTTTTCCTTTTCACTCATTAATAGATAATATTTTTTTTATTCTGTTAACCAAACTTTTTTTTTCTGAGTCTTTGTTTTCTTTTAAAACTTCATACTTTTTATTGAAAATTTTATAGGATTTTTCATACCATTCACTTGAGTTATAATTATATCCTAGTAAAGCAGCAGAAGCTTTGGCTTCTTCTTCTAAACCAATTCTATAATATATTTCAACTAATCTATACAAAGCTTCCTCGACAAAAATAGTTTTATCATATTTTTCAACGACTGTTTTAAGTCTATTAATAGCTGGTATCCATTTTTCATTTTTCATATAGTACCTTGCAATTGAAATTTCTTTTGCTGCCATCTGATTGATAATCAAATCTAATTTGAATCTAAGATCCATTGCGTAATCAGTATTTGGATACTTATCTAAAAAAACTTCTATTGATTCTTTGGATAGAAGCAAGGGTTCAATATCTTTGTTTTCATCTAAAATTTGTTCATAATAAATTATTGAAATTAAATAATAAGCATAATCTATATTTTTATCAGCTGGGTAAATTTTTATAAATCTTTTTAAATTTAAAATAGCCTCATCATAAAAATTCATTGAGTAAAGACAGTAACTTGACATAAGGGCGGATTTAGCTGCCCATTGAGTTTGTGGCATTAAACTTTCTGCTTCATCAAACTTTTCTGAAGCAATATAATATTGACCTTCTGTTAATGCCTTTAATCCTTCCTGGTAAACTCTAACTATTTCTTTTTCAGTTGAGGGTGGTAATTGAACAGTCTTTTCTTTTTTCGTGCAAGAAAAGGTTGCTAATATAAATACAATGAGAATTAAAAATATACGCATCATATATTAATAACAAAAAAAATACTTCGCGTAAAATGATGTTAAAATTAAAATCTAAGCGTTTACAGCTAGTCTCTTATTAAGTGGAACGATTTTTCTTACGTTTGTAGAAGAAGACTCATTTTCAACGATATCATAATTACTTTTATCTGAGAAAATCTTTTTTAAAAATTTATTTGTTAATGCATGGCCACCGTGTATACATTCTACTGACCCAAAAACTCTTGCCCCAGATAACATGAAGTCTCCTGCTAAATCTAGTATCTTATGATTTACAAATTCTTTTTTAGATCTTAGTCCACCTTCATTTAAAATTTTATTTCCTTGTACAACAATAGCGTTTTCTAATGAACCGCCTTTTGCCAAACCAATAGATTTAATTGCCTCTATATCTTCATGTAAACAAAAAGTTCTTGCTACATAAATCTCTTCTAAATTTTTCTCCTGAAAATTTGTTCTGTTTGTTTGATTTTGTATCAATGGACTTTTTTTATAGTGCAAAGTAAATTTCACTTCAAAGTTATTTTTAGTTGGAGTTATGTTTATTAACTTATCATCTTCTTTTAACTCAACTTTCTTTTTAATCTTAACAAATTTTCTTTTACCTTCTTGAGTTTTAAGTCCACAATTTTCTATAATCCTGACAAAATCTTTTGCTGATCCATCCATTATTGGAACTTCTGGACCATTTAAATTTACTATTAAATTATCAACACCGCAGATATAAAATGCTGCCATTAAATGTTCGATAGTCGATACACTAACTCCAAAACTATTTTCAATTTTTGTACATAGTTTTGCTGATGAAACATTTTTGAAATTAGCGATAATTTCGTTATTTTTTTCTAGATCAATTCTTTTAAAAATTATACCTGAATTTGAATTTGTGGGTCTTAAAGTAACATCGACTTTTGTACCGGAATGCAGCCCTATTCCTGAAAAACTTGCTTCATGCTTAAGTGTCTTTTGATTTTTTTCCCACATGAAAAGGTTATACAAAAACTAAAAATTTATTTGAAAACAACTAATATTACAGAAAACTACAATAAGATGCTTAATTGAATAAACGACCAAAAAAACTTGAAATTATTGACTTTTTTCTAAGACTTAATGGAATTGCTTCTTTATCCCAACCTTTAAAAATTAGCTCTGTAGCGCCAGACAGAGCCGAAAAATGATCTAGTGGCAACAATTCAATTTGGGTTTTAGTTTTATCAATTTTTAAAGACTCCTGAAAAAAATTACCTAGATCCTCCAAAACATTTTGATCCTCAAAAAATAAATGAACCCTAAAAATTTTGTTAATTAAATAGTCTAAGTTTTTATTTTTATTCAAAATATAATTTAACATTTCATTTATTCTAGAGTGCACAATATCATTTAAATGATTTATGCTTATTTTTTTGAACTCAGACTCTGTAAACAGTTCTTTCTCAACATATTTATTATCTTTATTTTGTTTAATGCTTAAATTAGATTTTTTTATAATAAGTTTTGTTTCATCTTCTTTAAGAGAACAAAGCTGAATTACATCTCTATAAATAGAGTTAGTGCCAAATGGAAAAGTTTTTAAAAAAACTAAAGATGAATCCTCAAAAAGACATATGCTACTAGTTTCCTGATCGAAATTAATTAAAACAAAATTTTTAGCTCCTCTATTTTTTTTTAATAAATCCATCCCACGAGCTAAGGGTTTGCTTATGATTCTCTCGATCTCAAGATCATTATTATTAAAAAGAGCTTTAATATTTTTTAAATTATTTTTTGGTAAAGAAATAAATGTCATATGTAAACCTAGATGATCTCCATGTAGATTTAATGGCATTTTATTTTTTTTCTTTTTATCCAGAAAGAAATTAGAATTAAGAATATGTAAAATTGAAAATTTTTCTTGATTCTCTAATATTGCACTTTTCCCCTCGTTTAAGATAAAATCTAAATCCCTTTTCTCAACTTTTGATCCATTAAGTTTTTTAAAACCTGAAAGATTTGTAGAAAAAATATCTGGCTCATTGATTACAATTGAAATATTCTTGAAAATTAAATTACACTCTTTTTCTAGACTTTTTAGATCTTGATGTATTCTTTTTGAGGTAAAATCAAAATCTAAAATTTTTCCTCTTTTTATACCTATATTGGCAAAGATTTTTTTTTTTAAAATCTTATATTGTAATTTTTCATCCTGTTCATAAATTACATAATGAATACTATCCTCAGCAATTTCCGCTATCAATTTTTCTTTGCTCATTTTATTTTAGTATAAGTTCTCCAATAATTCTAAAATCAAAAACTTTAAAACCTCTAAAATCTTCTTTTTTATAAATAGATAAAAACTTATCAAGTGAATTTTGATAATTTTTACTCGGTAATTTAAGTAGTTTATCATCCTTTAAAACAATATCCCATCTATTAATGTCAAAATAATTAAATTGTTTTACTAAATCTAAATGGAAATTTGCATTTTCTAAAGACTTGTAAAAAAGGTGAAATCTTTTTATAGCTCCACTTCCTTTCACTATTGGTAGATTGATAAACTGATCAAATTCAAAATTATCTATTACAAATCCGTCTTCTAAAAGTAATATTTTTTTATTTTTATCAAAAAAAACACCAAGTGGTTTGTATTCAATTACTTTTACCTTTATCTTATCAGGGTAAATTTTTTTTATTTGTAGTTGATTAATAAATTTTAAACTTTTCGAAATATGATTAAATTGACTTCTACTTATAAAAATTATGCTTTTGCCATAAAATTTATTTAGCATTTTTTGTATTTCATTTTTATCAGAATTTGTTACGCCTTCAATGTCTATTGTTTTTACTGGAAGGAAGGAACTTTGCTTTATTTCAATTGAATCCAGACTGTATGTAGTTAAAAAAATAAATAAAAGTAACCATAAAAAAAAACTTTTCTTTTCTTTCATCTGTTTATACCAGAGTCACTTACCATCCATTTTACTAGTCTAACAAAAGAAATATTTGAATATTTTGCTATCTCTGGAACAAGAGATAAGTTGGTCATACCTGGTTGAGTATTTAACTCTAATAGAAAAAATTTATTTTTATAAAATCTAAAATCACATCTGACAATTCCTTTGCATTTTAAAATTTTATTGGCTTTTTCTGAAATTTTTAATACCTCTTTATATTTTCTTTTAGGTATAGAGGCTGGCATTATATGTTGTGTTTTGGCTGACCTTCTGTATTTAGCTTTATAATCATAAAAACTTCTCTTTGGTCTAAGCTCAATAGCGCCTATCGATTTTCCTCCCATAACAGCAACTTGAATTTCTTGTCCTGGTATATAACTTTCAAATATTAAATTATCGTAATTCTTTTTTAATTTTTTATATTCTTTTTTTAATATACTAAGATTCTTGCATATTTTTACACCAATACTTGAACCTTCGTCATTTGGTTTAACTACTATTGGAAAAATTAATTTATTTTTTTTTATATGCTTTAAAAGATTTTCAGTTATAAATTTTTTATTATCTAAAAAAAAATAATTAGGTGTTCTAATTTTATTTTTAATGAATAGCCTTTTAGAAAAATATTTATTCATAGCTATCATTGACGACAGAACCCCAGAGTGAGTGTAGGGTATTCGGTAATATTCAAAAAAACTTTGTATTTTTCCATCTTCACCATCTTTTCCATGAAGGGCATTAAATATAACATTTGGTTTATCTTTATTAAGTTTGTTTAATGGTAAAAATTTTGGATCAAATTTGTAAACATTATAGCCTATTTTTTTTAAAGCAAGAATACATGATTTTCCGGACTCTAGACTAACCTCTCTTTCTCTAGAAGTTCCTCCTAAAACTACAAGAATTTTTTTTTTTGACAATTTTATTTACCTCCAACAATTTTTATTTCTAATTCTAGTTTTGTCCCTGTTTTTAAAAAAACTTCTTTCTTAACTTTTTCAATTAAATTTTCAATGTCAGAGGAAGTTGCATTTCCGTTGTTTAAAAAAAAATTGTTGTGTTTTTTAGAGATACTTGCACCCCCTACAACAAAATCAGAACAGTTTGTTGACTTAATAAGTTCCCATGCCTTTTTATTTTCAGGATTTTTAAAAGTACTTCCACATGTTTTGATTTGACTAGGTTGGGTTTCTTTCTTTTCATTTATTAATTTTGCTTGTTTTTTTTCAATTTCATTTTTATTTGCAGGTTTCCCCTGAAATATCACGCTTAAAATTATAAGTTTTTTATTAAAATCACTTCCTCTATAAAAAAATTTAATACTATCTTTATCAAAAATTTTAGTTTCTCCATTTAAATCAACTGCTTTTAAAGAAAAAAAGATTTTTGATACATCGTAACCATAACAACCGCTATTCATCACAATTGCTCCACCAACACTTCCGGGTATACACGACAAAAATTCAAGTCCGGAGATTGAATTTTGTAAAGCAAAATCAGAAACCTTTTTATCCAAAGTCGCTGCACCAACTTCTATTTTATTATCATCAAGTAATTTTGCATATGAAAAATCTTTTCCAAGCTTAATTATGATCCCATCAAATCCCGAGTCTCTAAAAAGGGTATTCGACCCGGCTCCTAAAAAATATATATTTTTTTCTTTTTCAACGTTCTTTTTTAAAAAATTAATAAGATCTGACTCAGACTGAGGTTTAAAAAAAACTTTAGCCGGTCCACCTAAATTAAACCAGTTATATTTTGAGAGTTTTTCGTTTTTATAAATCATGTTTTTCTTAAAAGATTCATTTCTCTTATCCATTTTGAGATAGATCCAGCCCCCATGCATACTACTATTTCATTTTTTATCAAATTTTTTATAAAAAACTTTTTTAATTCTTTCTCATTTTTAACTATAATTACCTGTACATTTGAATTTTGTGAAATTAATCTAGAAAAATTAATTTCATTATATTTTTTATTTACTTTCTCTCCAGCTGAATATACCGGACATAAAACAACTAAATCGGAGTACTTAAAAGAAAAGGAAAAATCTTTTTTTAATTGCATTAATCTTGAATATCTATGTGGTTGGAAAACAGATACTATTTTTCTTCCAGATGAAGTTATTTTTAAACTCTTTAAAACTGATTTAATCTCTGTTGGATGATGAGCATAGTCATCAAAGAATTCTCTTCCATTAATTGAAAAAACTTTTGTTAATCTTCGCTGAATTCCGGTAAAATTCTTTAATGATTTTTTTATAACATTAATTTTTACACCTATATGTAAGCTTAAGGCTACTGCTGCAACAGAGTTAAGAATATTGTGATGTCCAATCAGATTCACTTTTATTTTCTTGATTATCTTATTTTTTAAGCCAGGGGCAGAAATTTTTAAATTATATAATGAATAATCTTTTTTATAAATAGGTTTTAAAATTTGAAAATTTGCTTTTTTAGAAAAACCATACGTTAAAAAATTTTTATTATTAATTTTCGAAGTTAATTTTTTTATTTCCTTGTCGTCTATACAAATAAACGCTTTTCCAATAGCTGGGGTTTTGTTAAGAAATTTTGCAAAAGAATTTTGCAATTTTTTGAAAGTCTTATAAAAATCAAGATGTTCTTTATCAAGATTTGTAACTACAGAATAATTTACTGGAAAATTGAGAAAGCTTCCATCTGACTCGTCTGCCTCAAGAACTGCCCACTCGCCTTTTCCTAATTTTGCATTGCTATTAAATGAATTAATTACACCTCCATTAATTATTGTTGGATCTAATTTTGCAGATGATAATATTTTTGATATTAATGAGGTGGTTGTTGTTTTTCCGTGAGAACCCGTAATCACAATATTTGTTTTGAGAGAAACAACGTGGGAAAGCATTTCTGCTCTTTTTAAAATATTCAACTTCCTGTATTTCGCGGCTTTAATTTCAGGATTATTTTTTTTAACAGCAGAAGATTTAACAATTATGGTGGAGTCTTTAATATTATTTTTATTATGTGTCTTAAAAACTTTTATGCCAATTTTTTTGCATCTCTCAACATTTTTACTGTTTACTAAATCACTTCCTTGAACTCTAAAACCCATAGTCTTCATAACTTGGGCTAGCCCACTCATTCCAATACCTCCAATTCCTACGAAGTGAATTTTTTCGTTTAGTCCAATTTCAATTTTACTCATCAAGTATTTCAAAAATTATGTTTTCAACTTTTGAGAAAGTATCTTTATCTGAATGTTCTGTCATTCTTTCTTTCATCAAAAACAATTTCTTTTTATCTTTCTTTAAATCCATAAGAATTTCAAACAATTTGTCAGTGACAAATCTTTCTTCCAACAAAAAACAATACCCCATTGAATTAAAATATCTTGCGTTTAGAAACTGATGATTATCAGCTGCTGAGGGCAAGGGTATCGCAATAAATGGGATTCTTAAATTAGTCAATTCTGCCAATGAAGATGCTCCTGATCTTGTAATTGCTAAATCGACTTTTTTATAATATTTGGACATGTCATCTGAAAAAGAAAAAAGTTCAAATTCTAATTTGAATTTTTTGTATATTTTTTCGATTTCATTGACTTGTTCATCTAAACATTGTTGATAGATTTTAAATTCTATGCCATTTTTAAAACATTTTATTATGATGTTTGGTAAAACTTCTCCAAAAATTTTTGCTGATTGACTTCCGCCCATTATTAAAATGGATCGGATATTTTGATCTAGATCTTTATTTTCATATTTTTTTAAATTTAAAATACTCTTTCTTATTAAATAACCAACAAAATAAACTTTCTTTTTATATTTAGATTTTATCCCTTCAACATTTTTTGTGGAAACTAAAATTTTTTTAACTATTGGTAAAAGAAATTTATTTGCTCTACCAATTTTAAGATTATTCTCGTAAACTAATATTGGGATTCCGAGACAATAACCAGCTAGGCAAACTGGAAATGAGGAATAACCTCCCATTCCAATAATTATATTCGGTCTTTTTTTTATATGTAAATAAAATGAATATATAAAGGATAAAAAAAGTTTTATAATTCCCCAAAAAACTTTAAATATATTATTTTTAAATATCGTATCCGAATTAATAGTAATTACATTTATTGTTTCATCATTTTTTATATATTTGCGGCCCCTATTATCAGTAATTATTTCAACTGTGAATTTTGTTTTCAAATAAGAAGCCAAGCTAAAAGAAGGAATAATATGTCCACCTGTACCTCCTGTTGCTATAATTATTTTTTTTTTATAATTTTTCATTCGATCTTTTCTTTCATGGATGCATAGTTAAGGAGAATGCCTGCAACTATTCCGCTTGATAGCAAAGAAGAACCACCATAACTTAAAAAGGGGAGTGTCATTCCAGTTGTTGGCAACAAGTTTGCATTTACACCAACGTGAATAAAAGTCTGAAAAACTAACAGGGAAACCAAGCCACAAAGTGATAGTTTGTAAAAATTATTTGAAAAACTTACAACCTTTTTGATTACTCTAAATGCAATAAAAAGAAAAATTGTAACAATTAAAATCGATACTATGGAACCAAATTCTTCACTGACTACTGCAATAATATAATCTGTGTGTGCTTCTGGAACACTTTCCTTTAATATACCTTCTCCCATACCTTGTCCTTTTAAACCCCCTTGCTTTATTGCCTCGATTGCCTTTTGAGATTGAAAATTTCCAGGTTTTTCAGGATCCATAAAAGATATCAATCTTGCAACAATGTAACTAAATTTTTCTGGGGCTAAATATAACAATATAAAAAATAGAACTATAACAAAGGTTAATATCAAAAAAAGAAATGGAATACTAAAACCTGATATAAAAATTAAAGATATCCAAGTAGAAATTAATAAAACTGTCTGTCCAAGATCCGGTTGGATCAAAAGTAAAGAAATTACGATTGCTAGCAATACAAATGAAATTATATGGGAAAAATTTAAATTTTTTATTTTATTTGAGGCAATAATTTGTGCAATCACTAAAATAAAAAAGGGTTTTATAAATTCAATTGGTTGGAAGCGAAATATATAAATATTAAGCCATCTTTTAGCTCCTTTTACCTCTACGCCGAAAAATGGAACCATTATCAGTAGTAATAAAAAAAACAAAAAAACAGGTATCAAACTTTTATTAATCAATTCAGTGTTAATCATGGATATTAATATCATTAAAAAAAAAGAGACAATTGCATAAAAAAGATGTTTTTGAAAAAAAAAATAATAGCTTTTATTAAGCCTTTCATCTGCTAAGAAAGATGTTGAAGAGAAAGAAAAAAATATACCTAAAGTGAATAATAATAAAAAACTCAATAAAATATGTTTATCAATATTTCTCCAATAGTTTTCTGTTTTAAATATAGAATTCATTTTAAAATGATTTTCTCTTGCTTGAATTTATTACTAATTTTTTAAATATATTTCCTCTTTCTTCGAAATTATTAAATTGATCATAGGATGCACTAGCAGGGCTCAACAAAATAGTGATCTGTCTATCATTAATATTTTTTGTATCCTCAAATATAGAGGCTACAGCTTTTTTTAAAGTTTCACATAATTTAAAATTAACTTGGTTTTTAAGATATTTTTTAAAAGTATTCATATGCTTTCCAACTACATATGCTTTAATTATATTTTTTTTAACTTTAGTTAATTCCAATTTATCTTTTATTTTAGGTAATCCACCAACGATCCAAAAAATATTTTTATTATTTTGTAATGCAAATTTTGTAGATTGGAAGCTTGTTGCCTTTGAGTCGTTTATAAAAGTTTTATTATTTTTTTTATAAAAAACTTCATGTCTGTGATCAAGACCTTTGAAAGATTTAAGTGACTTTATGAAAGATTTTTCTTTTATTTTTAAAATTTTACAAATAGAAAAAACATAATTCATATTTTCATTATTTACTTCTAAATTTAAATAATTATTTTTTATTTTATTTTTAATTTTTTTGTATTTTTTTAAATTTATAAATTTTAAATTGCTTTTATATTTATTTTTTTTAAATTTTCTTACTAATTCTTTGTTATTAAGAAATGCAAAGTTATTGGACTTTTGATTCAAAAAAATTTTAAATTTTGAATCTACATAATTTTTTAATGAACTATGCCAATCAATATGATCATTTGTTATATTTAGTATCGCTGCATAATCTGGTTTAATAAATTGTGAATATGCAAGTTGAAAAGATGATGCCTCAATTATCACAATAGGTTTTGTCTTTAAGTCCAGATCTAAAACTGGTTTACCAATATTTCCACCCAACATTACATTAATTTTATTTTTTTTTAAAACGTGCTCAAGAATTTTACAAGTAGTTGATTTGCCATTTGTTCCTGTAACAACTATTGTTTTAATCTCTGGATTAAAAAGATAAAAAAGATCAAGATCAGTAATAATTTTATGTTTATTTTTTAAAAGTTTTTTTCTTAACTTGGCTTTTTTCAGGCTTATACCTGGACTTAAAATGATATAATCAGATAAATCTAGAGATTTTAAAAAGAAATTTTTTTCTTTTTTTTTCTTTATCTGATCATCCCAAACCTTGTAATCTAAAAATCTATTTTTCTTAAAATAATTAACCACTGATAATCCAGTTGACCCAAGTCCGTAAATACAAAAGTTCATGTGTGAGTAATTCAAAAATAATGGATTCATGGATTATCTTAATTTTAATGTAGCTAGCCCCACTAAAGCCAAAATGATCGCAATTATCCAAAACCTAATTACTACGGTTGACTCAGCCCAACCTTTCTTTTCAAAGTGATGGTGTATTGGTGCCATCATGAAAACCCTTTTGCCTGTCAATTTGAATGAGATAACCTGAATAATTACTGAAACTGTTTCTAAAACAAATAATCCGCCAACAATTGCAAGAACAATTTCGTGTTTAACTATTATGGCAACAGAAGCTATGGAGCCACCCAAAGATAGTGAACCTGTATCGCCCATAAAAATTTTTGCTGGTGGTGCATTATACCAAAGAAAACCCAAACATGATCCAACAATTGAACCACAAAAAATCGAAAGTTCACCAACATTTGCTATATATTGAATTTGAAGATAATTTGCAAAAATTGTATTTCCAACTAAATAACATATTAAAGAAAACGATAAAGCAACTAACATAACAGGAACGGTTGCTAAACCATCTAACCCGTCTGTTAAATTTACTGCATTAGATGAACCGATAATAACAAAAACACCAAAAGGAATAAAAAATAATCCCATTTGAAGCACAAGATTTTTAAAAAAAGGAAAATATAAATTAGATATAGTTTCGTGATCAGTAAAATAAACAAGTGTTATAATTGCAACTAAAGAAATTATAAATTGCCCAAGAAATTTTAACTTTGCATTAATTCCAGAAGAATTTTTAAATTTAATTTTTAAGTAATCATCTACAAAACCTAATAGTCCTAAACTTGTGCAAACAAAAAGAACAATCCAAATATAAATGTTATTTAAATCAGCCCACAAAATTGTACTTGTAATTATCCCAATTAAAATCATTAGTCCGCCCATGGTAGGCGTTCCGCTCTTTTTAATTATATGATCAATAGGTCCGTCTTGTCTGATTGGTCCAGTAATTTGTTTTTTTGAAAAATATCTAATTAGAGGGTTACCAATCAAAAAAATAATTATAAGTGATGTAACGACAGAAAGCCCTATTCGAAAAGTAATATATTTAAATACATTTAAAAAAGAGAAAGTATCAACAAAGGAAGTTAGGAGACTATAAAGCATTTAGCTGGCTCTCCTGATAAATTCTTTAGAAAGTTCATGTACTTTTGTGGCGTTAGAGCCCTTGATCATTAAAAAATCTCCATTTTTTATAACTTTAGTTATCTTATTTTTAAATAATCTTAAATTTTTTACTACTTCGCCTTTTTTATTTTCTTTCAAAAATTTATAAGTTTCTAAAACTTTATTTCCATACACGAAGGTTTTATCAATATCACTATTATTTATAAATTTAGAGATTTTTTTATGGTAAATGTGTGAATTTTTACCAAGTTCTAACATATCCCCAAAAAGGAAGTATTTCTTTTTACCATTTTTTTGAATATCCGAAAAATTCTCAATTGCTGATTTTACAGATAGTGGATTAGCATTGTAGCTTTCATCTACTAGAAAAAATTTTTTATTTAATATATTTACTTTGTTTATTTTTCCCCTTCCTTTTAGAAGAGGTTGGTTTTTGAAGAAATTTTTAATTTTGTATAAAGGCAAATTTAATTCGTTTATGACAGAAACACAGGCTAATATATTCATTATATGACTTTTATTTTTATTATTTACTCTCAAAAAATATTTTTTTCTATCTATAAGTAAATTTAAAAATAAAATACCATTTCTTTTTTTTGTATTAATATATTTAATGTCAGAATTGTTTGAATAACCAAAAGATTTTACTTTAATTTTATTTCTTTTCGCTATTTTTGCAAAATATTGGAAGAACTTATCATCTCTATTTAAAATAACAGTTCCATTTTTCATTATATTGTAAATAATTTCACTTTTGGCTTTAGCTATTTCATTAATACTTCTAAAATTTTCTAAATGTGCTTCTGAAACATTAGTTATTATTCCAATATGTGGCTTAACTAATGCAGAAAGTTTAAGAATTTCATTAAATTTGTTCATTCCAATTTCGAAAACACCAAATTCATCATTGGGATTTAAATTTGAAATACTCAAAGGTACCCCATAATGATTATTATACGATTTAGGTGAAAAATACGTCCTTGAATATTCATTTAACAAATTACCTAGCATTGTTTTGACTGTTGTTTTGCCTGAACTCCCGGTAATACCTATAATGCTAGCTGAGGATAAATTTCTTTTGTTTTTAGCTAGGTTATTTAAAAATGTCATTGTGTTTTTAACGCGAATAAATTTCAATTTTTTTTTTGATACTTTCGAGATAACACAATAATTTGCTCCGTTTCTAATTGCTTGATTTAAAAACTTATGTCCATCATTACTTTTTCCTTTTATAGCAACAAATAAATTATTTTTTTTAGTTGTTTTAGAATTTATTGAAACTCCGTCGAAGAAATAATTATTTTTAGTTTTTAAAGTTTTTTTTAATATCATTCCATTGTATTTTAAATTGTTATTTTTATTTAAAAAAGTTTTTTTGTTTTTGAGATTTTTTATAATATTTTTGTCACTAAAAAAAATTTTTCTTCCAGCTAAGTATTGATACGTTTCATGACCTTTACCAGCAATTAAAATTACTTCGTGTGGATCAGAATTTTTTAAAGCGTAGATAATTGCTTTTTTTCTGTTTCCAATCTCTTTAGCTGAAGTATTTTTAAGACTCTTCATAATATCTTTTCTTATTTTTTTTGCACTTTCACTTCTAGGGTTGTCATCTGTTATATAAATTTTATCACAATATTTTTTTGCAACATTGCCCATTAACTTTCTTTTGCTTTTATCTCTTTCACCGCCGCATCCAAATACAACAGTTATTTTTTTTTGAAAATGTTCTCTTAAAGATAATAAAGCATTTTCTAATGCATCGGGAGTATGTGCATAATCTAAAAATATTTTTGAATGATTAGGTAAGGTTCTAATAAGTTGTAATCTGCCTTCTACACTTGAAATATTTTCAATTTTTTCAAAAATTTTACTAATTTTTAAACCACAAACATTTGATGCTAAAATTGCCATTAACAAATTTTTAATTTGTATAGTCCCATATAATTTAATTCTTAGTTTATATATTTTTTTTTTATATTTAATTTCTAGTAATTGAAAATTTCTGAACACTTTGTGATTTAAAATTTGAAAAACATTGCTTTTAGACCCAATTGTTAAAATTTTTAATTTTCTTTTTTCTTGAATTTTTTTAATTGTTTCATATTCTTTGATATCAGTATCAGTTATTACAACACTTTTTTTTGCCAGAATTTTTTTAAAAAGCAAAAGTTTAGAGTGAAGATAATCTTTCATAGTTTTATGATAATCTAAATGATCGTGGCTAAGATTCGTAAAAATACCCACTTTAATTTTTAAGAAATCTAATCTTTTTTGTTTTAGTCCGTGACTAGAAGCTTCGAATATAGCGTTATTTATACCGATTGTTTTCATGTTATTTAGATCTTTATTTAAAGTTAGTGAGTCTAATGTTGTTAAATTTCTTTGTTTTAAAGATTTATTTTTTCTAAAACCAAGTGTTCCTATAAAACCAGATTTTTTCTTTTGTAACTTAAAAATTTGATAAAAAAAATCTGATACTGATGTTTTTCCGTTAGTTCCGGTAACTGCTACTATATTTTTTGGTTTATTTTTGTAAAATTTGGTGCTTATTTTTGCAAGGATATGTCTCGTATCTCTAAACCTTAAATAAGTTATTTTTTTATTTTTTTTAATTGGTTGAGAGTGAACTATGACTCTTGCTCCTTTAGAAATAGCTTGATCAATATAATCGTTGCCATCAAATTTATCCCCTTTTATAGAAACAAATAGATCTCCTTTTTTTGTATTTCTACTATCAAAAGAAATGCCTCTAATTTTAACGGCTGCAATATCAGGCTTTAGATTACTAAAAAGATTTTTTAACAACATGGTTGTCGTAAAAATCAATTCTATTTATGGCTAAAATAGGTCCAATTTTTT
>CETH01184483.1_pt1 | contig 26096 bp, 28 predicted proteins | sample 361461 | NCBI WGS metagenome assembly CETH01 (sample SAMEA2622695, study PRJEB7988) | marine metagenome | isolation source: saline water (ENVO:00002010), including
CAAAAGCTTATGGTCAAAAAGAATGTTTTGAAGCTGGTGTTAATTTTGGGAAGCAAGAGGGTATTATACCAGCTCCAGAAGCTACACATGCTGTAAAAGGTGCTATTGATGCTGCTTTGGATTGTAAATTAAAGGGTGAAAGTAAAACTATTTTATTTAATTTATGTGGTCATGGTCATTTTGATATGACAGCTTATGATGATTATTTTTCTGGTAGACTAGCTGAAGATGTTTATGAAGAAGAGAAGGTTAATAAAGCTCTTTCAGTATTGCCGGACATATCTTAATATTAATATAGCTTATTTAATATTTTTTTTATAAACTTTATATATTTATAAATATGATTGATTTAAAACCATTCAAAGGATTTTTACCCTATAAAGAACCACCAGAAAATTTAATAGCTCCAAGCACAGATTATTTAAGTGAGGATAAATTAGATTATTTATTTAAAGATAATTGGAACTATATTAATATATTAAATCCTCAAGTTGAAAATGATAATACTGCATTGTTTGCTAAAAATTATTTTCAAAAAATGAAAAAATATGAAATTATTAAAAAGGATAACAATCTTTCTTTTTACTTATATAAGATAAATCACAAATCTCATATACAATTAGGATTTATTGCTTTAGCTAATATAGATTCATTTATACATAATTATATCAAATCACATGAATTAATTTACGAAAATAGAGCTCAAGAACGAGCAGATCAAATGTTAAATCTACATGCTCAAATTGGACCTATATACGTAGCATATAATGACATTATTAATTTAGATAATTTCCTTATTGAAACCAGCAATTCAAAACCTCATTTTCATTTTAGTTCATTTGATGGTTCTATTCACTCATTATGGATTCTAAATGACAAAAATAAAAAAGAAAAATTTTCGGAATTAATTAATCAAATTGAGACTTTATATATATGTGATGGTCATCATAGAATATCTGCTATGAAAAAAATATATGAATTTCAACACGAACATCCCAATAAAAAAAATAATTTAAATAAATATTTTATGATAGCAGCTTTTCCAAAAACGAAAACTAAAATTTATGACTATAATAGAGTAATTAAAGATTTAAATGGATTAGATTTAAATAATTTTTTAAATCTTTTATCATCAAATTTTGTTATTAAGGAAAGTAATAATCCTTATTTACCAAAAAAATCGCGAAACTTTGGTATGTATCACAATAAAAAATGGTATCATTTATTTTTTAAAAATGAGCATCTTTTAGATAATAATGATATTTTATCTAAGCTAGATATTAATATCATTAATAATTTTTGTTTAAAAAATTTATTAGGTATAGAAAATGCAAATACTGATGATAGGATAAGATTTATTGCAGGATGTCACGGACTGATTGCTCTAGAAAAAAAAGTTGACAATAACACAAATAGTATTGCATTTTCGATATTTCCAACACAAATAGATGATGTTATAGATATAGCGGAAAATAATTTAACTATGCCACCTAAGTCTACTTGGTTTGAGCCTAAGCCTTTAGATGGTATGGTAGTTTATGATTTTGGAGAAAACAATTATGAGTAAAGTTTTGATTTCTGATTCAATGGATAACATCGCTAAAGAATTATTTATTCAAAACAATATAGATTGTGATGTAATAACTGATTTATCTTCAGATGATTTAAAAAATATTATTAATCAATATGATGCTTTGGTAGTCAGATCAGCTACTAAGGTAACAAAAGACATTATTTTATCTTCACAAAAATTAAAAATTATAGGTAGAGCAGGTGCTGGAACAGATAATATAGATATTAAATCAGCTAAAGAAAAAAATATTATAGTTATGAATACTCCAGGGGCAAATACTAATGCTACAGCTGAGCATACTATTGCATTAATATTATCCTTATTAAGAAATATAACTAAAGCTAATTTTTCGACACACAAAGGTCTTTGGGAAAAAAAATTATTTAAGGGAGTTGAACTTAAAGATAAAAATCTAGGACTAATTGGTTTTGGTAATGTTTCAGCTAGAGTAGCAGAAATTGCAAATGGCTTTGGAATGAAAATTTATACTTTCTCTAAATCTTTTAAAGATAAAAAAAATCTTTATCCATATGTTACTAATCTCTCATTTGATGAAATTTTAACAACTTGTGATATTATTAGTTTACATTGTAAATCTTCTCCTGATAATAAACCATTATTTAATACTAATGAATTTAGTAAAATGAAAGATTCTTCTTTCATAATAAATACAGCGAGAGGAAGTTTGATAAATGAAATTGATTTGAAAAATGCTTTAGAAAATAAAATAATTATGGGTGCAGCTTTAGATGTTTACATGAGTGAACCCGCAACTAAAAACATTTTATTTAATACCAAAAATTTAATACTCTCTCCTCATATAGCAGCATCAACGTTTGAGGCTCAAAAGAATGTTGCAATACAAATAGCTAAACAAATTATTGATTATTTTATTGAAGGTAAAATTGTTAATAATTTATAATTATTTTTTCATAAATATATCAGTTAAATTTTCTATGTATCGTGATGGATCGGATAAAGTATTTCCATCAAGTATATTAGCTTGATCAAGAATTAAATTAGCAATCTTTTTTTTATCAACATTTTTTATTACTTTTGATAATTGAATTATCATGGGATGTTTTATATTTATTTCTAAAATCTTTTTACTTGATTGCATATCTTTGTTATGCATTTTCATTAATTTTTCCATATTTATGTCCATGTTCTCTTCGTCAGCTATTAATATTAATGGACTTTTTGTTAGCCTTTCAGAAACAATCACATCTTTAATATTTTCTTTAAGTTCTTTCTTTAATATATCTATTAAGTTATTGAATTCATTAGATATATCTGAATTTTTTATATGTTTTTCTTTTTCACTTGAAAATTTAGATAAATCCACTTTTCCTTTTGTAATTGATTTAAAATTTAGATTTTTATATTTTTGAACATTTGGTATCCAAAATTCATCTACTGCATCTGTCATTAAGATTACAGGAATTTTTTTATCAATAAAAGATTCTAATTGAGGACTATTTTTTATATTATTTTTTTCTACACTAGAAAAATAAAAAATTTCTTTTTGATCTTTGTTTATTTTTTTTATGTATTCATCTAGGCTAATATAATTATCATCTTCTGATGTTTGAAATCTTATTAAATTTAATAATTTTTCATGATACTCATTATTGTCATACAGCCCTTCTTTAATTACAGATCCAAAGTTTTTCCAAAAAATTAAGTATTTATCATTATCCTCTGATAAGTTATTCAATTCGCTTAATATTTTGTTTATTAATCCTTTTTTTATTTTAGATATTATAGGATTGTTTTGAAGCATTTCTCTACTAATATTTAAAGAAATATCTTTTGAATCTACAACTCCTGGGATGAATCTTAGCCAAGAAGGAATAATTTCTTCACAATCATCAGTAATAAATATTTTTTGGACATAAAGTTTTATTTTATTTTTTCGTTCTGGATTAAAAAGATCCATTGGTTGCTTTGAAGGTATATAAATTAAAGAATTATAATTTATAATTCCTTCTGCTTCAAAATGAATTGTTTTGAGAGGTTCATCAAAATTAAATGAAATATTATTATAAAATTGTTTATATTCATCTTTTTTTATATCTTTTTTATTTTTTAACCATAGAGGTTCCCCTTCATTAATTTTTTCTTCATTTTCTTTTTTATCAATATCCTTAAGATATATTGGAAAAGGAATATAATTTGAATATTTAGTAATAATTGATCTTAACTTAAATATATCTAGAAATTCTTGAGCATCTTTTTTTATATTTAAAAATATAGAAGTTCCTCTCGAAATTTTATTAATTTTTTGAATGATAAAATCATTTTTTCCATCTGATTCCCACGAATATGAATCTTTATTTTCAGCTGAAAGTGACTCAACAGTAACTTTTTCGGCAATCATAAAACTTGAGTAAAAACCTACACCAAATTGTCCTATAGTAGATATATTTGAGGCTTGTTTTTTAGACATAGCTTCGATGAATTTATTAGTTCCAGATTTTGCGATAGTTCCTAAATTTTCTATTAATTCAGATTTGGTCATACCTATCCCATTGTCTTCAACGATAATTAAATTATTTTTTTTTGAAAATTTTACAAAAATTGATAATTGATCACTTTTCTTAATTATCCCAGGCTTTTTTATTGCAAGATATCTAATTTTTTCGCATGCATCCGCAGAATTTGAGATTAATTCTCTTAAAAAAATTTCTCTTTCACTATAAAGAGAATTAGCAACTAAATGCAGTAGTTTGCTTACTTCAGCCTGAAAATTTAATTTTTCTTTATTTTTTTTTGCTGTTTCGTTCATTAATTAATTATAGCTTATTTATACAATAATTGAATATATTGTAAGTATTTTTGACACAATTTTTGTTTAATCACAAATTTTATGTTAAAAAAAAATATGCGTATTGATAATTTCTTAATATCTATATGTATTTTGACTATTTTTGTTATTGCCTGTACTAAAATTGATAGCAATTTAACAGAAGACTCTTGTATTTTATTTAAAGAGAAAAAAAATTGGTATAAAGCAACTAAAAAAAGTTATGATAAATGGGGGGCTCCTATATCACTACAGCTAGCTATAGTAAAACAAGAATCATCTTTTAATCAATTTGCAAAGCCTAAACGAAAAAAAATATTTGGAATTATTCCATCTCCAAAAAGACCTTCAACAGCTTTTGGTTTTGCACAAGTAACTAATCCTACCTGGGATTGGTATAAAAAAAGTACTGGCAATACTAATGCCTCAAGAGCAAACTTTAATGATATTTCTGATTTTATTGGCTGGTATGTAAATAATTCTCATAAAATGTTAGGTTTATCAAAAAAAGATACATATAATCAGTATTTAGCTTATCATGAAGGTCATAATGGTTGGAAAAATCAATCATATAAAACAAAAAAATGGCTTATTGATGTAGCTAAGAAGGTTGAAAAAAATTCAAAGAAATATAACAATCAATTAATTAAATGTGAAAATCAATTAAATAAGAAAGGTATATTTGGGTTACTCTAATGGCAATATTAAATAGTATAAATCAAATGTTAAATGAAATGACTAAATGGAGAAAAGATCTTCATAAAAATCCTGAAATAGGTTTAAAAGAAAAAGAAACTTCTCAATATATTCAAACAAAACTTAAAACTTGGCAAATTGAATATAAATCTGGATATGCTAACACTGGTTTAGTTGCATGGATTAAAGGAAATAAAGGTAATAGTAAAAAATCTATTGGATTAAGAGCTGATATGGATGCATTGCCTATGCCAGAACACAATAATTTTGAACATAAATCTTCAAACGAAGGGATGATGCATGCTTGTGGACATGATGGACACACTACAATGCTTTTGGGTGCTGCTAAATACCTAAAAGAAAATCCTAATTTTGATGGAACAGTCTTTTTTATTTTCCAACCAGGAGAAGAAGGTTGGGGTGGCGGAAAAATGATGATGGATGATGGATTATTTAAAGATTTTGAGATCGATGAAGTTTATGCACTCCATAATTGGCCTGAATTACCTCTTGGAGAATTTGGAGTGACTGATGGTCCGATGATGGCAGCTGTTGATGAATTTGATATTATTGTTGAAGGAAAGGGAGGTCATGCTGCTCTACCTAATTTAGCTGTTGATCCTATAGTTATAGCTTCACAAATTGTTTTATCAATGCAGACAATAGTAAGTAGATTTATAGATCCTGTTGATAAAGCATTAGTAAGTATAACTAAAATTCACGGAGGTACAGCTTATAATGTTATTGATGATAAAGTTAGTTTAAATGGAACAGTAAGAACTTTTAAAAATGAAACCAGAGTAGATATTGAAAAAAAAATAAAAGAAATTGCATCTGGTATTGCTTTGGCAAATAATGCTAAAGCTCATATACAATATTATAATAAATATCCTCCAACAATAAACCATAAAGAAAAAAGCATATTTGCATCAGATGTCGCAAAAGATTTGGTTGGAAAGGATAAAGTATTTACAAATATCAACCCATCTATGGGAGGTGAGGATTTTTCATATATGCTTAATGAAAAACCTGGTTCATATTTATATATAGGTCAGAAAGATGAAAATCATTATGCGGGTCTACATACAAGTAAATATGACTTTAATGATAATTTATTACCTATTGGTGTTAATTTTTGGGTTGAACTTGTTAATAAGTATTTTAGTAAATGAATAAAGTTATAATCTATACAAAAGATATTTGTGGTTATTGTGATAGAGCAAAAAATTTTTTCAAATCTAAAAATATAAATTATACAGAATATAATATTAACAAAGAGCCTAAAAAATTCAATGAAATGATTAAAATATCAAATGGAATGAAAACATTACCACAAATATTTATAAATAAAATGCATATAGGTGGTTATGATGATTTAAAATCGATTATTAATACTGGAAAATTTGATAAAATTATTAAATAGAAATATTAATGACTTATAATGAAATATTGTTGAGTTTTTCTAATTGGGTTGAGCTAAATTATTTTTTATCTATGTTTTTGTTTTTTATATTTATTTACTTATACTCAGCCATATCTTTACCAGGATTATTAGTCTTTATAGTTTTTTCAGGTTATGCATTCGGTTCATTTATAGGTTATTTTTTAACAATATTAAGTATTTCATTTGGAAGTCATTTATTTTTTCTTTTATCTAAACATTTTTTTAAAAATTACATTTATATGAAATTTGAAAAATATTTATCTAAAATTAATTTATTAATAAAAAAATCTTCTCTAGAGTATTTAATAATTTTTAGAATGATTCCTGGAACACCTCTTGCCGTTCAAAATTTTATATTGTCTACTTTAGATATTTCTAGTTACAAATTTATTTTATCTACAATTATAGGATTTACTCCCATAGTATTATTTTCTACTCTTCTCGGAAATAAAATAAATAATTTATCTCAAATTAATAGTTTAAAAGTGAATAATATATTTACTCTGGATTTATTATTAATAATATTTATAATTATATCACTTTTATGTTTCAAAATATTTTATAAAAAAAAATAAAATTATTTTATTCTTTTCCAGAGATTATTTAAATCTTTTGTAGATAAATTTTTAATGTTTTGATTATTCTGATTAATTATTTTTTCAACTTTTCTCCATCTACTAATAAATTTATTATTAGCTTTCGCTAATATATTTTCTGGGTGAACATTTAATTTTCTTGCAACATCTAAGGATGCAAAAATTAAATCACCTAATTCTTCATTTATTTTTTTATAGTTTTTTTTCTTAATTTCTAATTTTAATTCTTTAGCTTCTTCAATAACTTTATCTATAGTTTCTAATTTATTTTTATAATCAAATCCAACATTTGCAACTTTTTTTTGTATTTTGAAAGCTTTGATAATGGCTGGAAAATTACTGGGTATTGAATCTAGTAAACCATTTGACTTATGATTTTTACTTTTTTCCCAGAAAATTCTAAACTCATCTGAATTTTTAAATTTTTTATTCTTAAACACATGAGGATGTCGTTTAATCATTTTATTAGTTACTGATGAAACTATATGATTAAAATTAAATTTATTCCTTTCTTTTGCAATTTGAGATAAATAAATTACTTGAAAGAGTAAATCTCCTAATTCTTCTTTTAATTTTACATAATCTTTATTGTGTATTTGTTCAGATACTTCATATACTTCTTCAATTGTATGGGGAATAATTGATTCTAAAGTTTGTTTTTTATCCCATGGACATCCTTTTACAGGATCTCTTAACCTCTTCATTATTTTTAATAAATAATCTATTTTTGAATGATTTTTTGATTTCATAAAAAAAAAGCCCTCTGTTTAAAAAGAGGGCTTAAGTATAAGAAATTTTATTGTAAGTATATTATCGTCTAAATAGAGCCCATAGTATACCAACAGTAATAACTCCAACTAGGCCACTTCCACCTAAATCTGATACTAATGCAGAAATATTATCAATTACATCAAACCCGATGAAAGGTACAGCTGGACCAAATATTACGCCAAGTACAACGCTTAAAGGGATAACAGCCATAGCTAATCCCATAACGCCTTTAATGAAATCTTGAATAGTATTCATCATTTCGCATTACTCCTTTTTAAGATCTGCGTAAATAAAGCCAAACAATGATACCTATAGCTATTATACCAACGATACCTTGACTGCCCAATTCACGCGTTAGCGCCGTGATGTTGTCAGTAATCCCATATCCTATAAAAGGAACAGGTGATCCGAAAATAACTTCGAGAACAACAGCTGCAGCAATAATCAGAAGACCAACTTCTGCTATGTCCTTTAGCCAGCCTTTAATAGTGTCAACCCACATATTTTCTCCTAATTTAATTCATCACGTCACTTAAGCTCACCTTAAGTGGCCAGATATCTATATTCTAGAAAAGGATTTAGTAATTAAAAAATGATATATATTGCTAAGTTATTGAAATAATAGACAATTATTTTTATTTTATAGCTATTTATTTATCGGAATCGAAATAATTGAGCTTTTTATAAATAAACCTTTGTATTTTAAGGAAATTTGTTATTATTTTTCTCATATTTCTTAATAAAAAGTTATTAAATTAAAATGAAAAAAAATCAGAGAAATAGCGAAAAAATGCATTTTTTTTAAATATTCATGTTTTTTTCCTTAAAAACTAACATTTAATTTCATATTATAATTATATTTAATTCTTATTTTATATATCCTTATATTTTAACTATATTACTAATATAAATATAAATTTATGATTAGATTATTAATAGTTCTATTTATTCTCTTAATTATTTTTTTTATTTTAAGATCTAGAAATAAAAAAAATGCTAAATTATATAGAAATATAATTATTCTCATTATCATACTCGGTTTATTATTTTTTTTAGCTACATCAGGTAAATTTATTTTACCTCAAATTTTTAATATATTAAAAATGCTCCTTCCTTTTATTACAAAATTTATAGGTATTTGATAATGGGTATATTGCATTATAATAAGTCTGACTTACCTTTTAATGATTCTATGCTAAGATCATGGGAAAATGATGGGTTCTTAATTATAAATAATTTTTATTCAGATTTAGAATGTGAAACTTTAAAAAATCAAGCTAATTATCTTGTAAAAAACTTTGATTATCAGAATCATCAATCAGTTTTTAATACAAATAAACAAAATAAAGTAAAAGACGATTATTTTTTAGAATCAGGAGATAAAATAAGATTCTTTTTTGAAGAAAATTCCTTTAAAGAAAATGGTGAGCTAACTAATGATATTGAATTTTTGATAAATAAAATTGGTCATGCAATGCATGATTTAGATCCAATATTTATTAATTTTTCTCATAAAAAAGAATTAGATGATATTGCTAAAGGCATTAAGATTAATAATCCTTTGTTAGTTCAGTCAATGTATATTTTTAAGCAGCCAAGGATTGGAGGAGAAGTCATTTGTCATCAAGACTCTACATTCTTATATACTATTCCAGACTCTGTAGTTGGTTTTTGGATTGCTATAGAAGATGCAAATATTGAAAATGGATGTATGTGGGCAGATAGAGGGGGGCATAAGGAGCCATTAAGAAAATTATTTAAAAGAAAGAATAATATATTAGAAATGGAGACTATAGATAAAACTCCTTTTAAAGAATTAACTACCCCATTAGAAGTTGATAAAGGAACACTAATATTACTCCATGGAAGATTGCCACATTATTCTACTCATAATAAAAGCCTTAAATCTAGACATGCATATACTATGCATGTAATTAACGGAGAATATACTTATCCTAGTTTTAATTGGCTACAAAGACCAGCAAATTTTCCTTTTAAAGGATTCATTAATTGAAAAAGAAAATAATTATTGATTGTGATCCAGGTCATGATGATGCTGTTGCAATAATGCTTGCCGCAGCTAATGAAAATTTAGAAATTTTAGGAATAACTTGTGTGGCTGGCAATGCAACATTAGAAAATACTAAATTAAATGCATTAAAAGTATGTTCTCTAATAAATAGAACAGATATTAATGTATATGCAGGTTCAGATAAACCTATTCATCATGAATTAGTAACCGCTGAACATGTTCATGGAAAAAGCGGATTAGATATTGAAGGTGAAGAGATATTAGTTGATTCTTCTTATAAAGTTCAAGATCTTAATGCTGTAGATTTTATTATTAATACTTGTCATCAATCTAATGATAAGATTTATTTATGTCCAACAGGGCCACTTACAAATATTGCATTAAGTTTAAAAAAAGATCCTTCAATAATTAATAAAATAAAGGAAATTGTTTTTATGGGGGGAGCAGCTATGTGTTTGGGTAATATTACTCCATCTGCTGAATTTAATATATATGTTGATCCTCATGCCGCAAATATAGTTTTAAATTCAGGAGTCCCTATAACAATGATTGGTTTAGATGTAACTCATAAAGTAAATGTGAATGATAATATAATTGAAAAAATTAAATCAAATAATAATAAAGCTTCAATATTTTTTGCAAAATTAATGGAATTCTACTCTCGATTTCATAGAAAATTATACAAAACAAATGAGTCACCTTTGCACGATCCATGTGTCATAGGTTATTTAATTGATAAATCAATATTCAAAGGAAAATATGTAAATGTTCAAGTTGAAGAAAATTCATTATTAACTAGGGGGAAAACAGTTACAGATTGGCTGGGTGTTACAAATTATAAAGCAAATTGTAATGTTATTTATGATGCAAATTCAAAAATATTTTTTGATTTATTAAATAAAAATTTATCAAAACTAAATTAATTAATTTGAATAAAACTTTTTTGCTAATTTACCAGCTAAATAAGCATTATTAATTATTAAAGATGAATTAGCTTTCAAAGAAGCATTATTTGATAATCTATTAATTTCTTTAATTAAAAAAGGAGTAACTTCTTTACCGCTAATATTTTTTTTTAAACAAACTTCTAAAGATTTATTTATCCAATTCTCAACTTGAATTTTCTTTAAACTTTTATTTTTAGGAACTGGATTAAAAATTAAAACGGAATTATTTTTCTGTATATGATCATGTAATTTTAGATATGAAATTAATTCATTATTTTTTTTAAAATTATAATCAAGAATTTTATTAGTTTTTGAAAACCAAAAACCAGGCATAAACTTTGTATTATAGCCAATTCTTGGAATTCCTAATGTTTCTAAAAGTTCAAAAGTTCTATCTATGTCAAGTATAGATTTAGGCCCACTACATATAACAAAAGTAGAATTTTTACTTAAAGATATTAAGTCATTAGAAATATCACCTGTTGTTTCAAAATTTCTATGAACTCCGCCAATACCACCTGTAGAAAAAAATTTAATTTTAAACATTGATGCAATCATTATACTACTACCTACAGTTGTTGATGCTGTTTCATTATTTTTTAATGAAATTAAAAAGTTATGATTTGATACCTTTTTAACATTTTTTGACTTTGCAAAAATTTCTATATCTTTATTTAATAATCCTATTTTAATTTTCCCCTTCATTATTCCTATAGTTGCAGGAATTGCACCAGCTTTCCTTACAGCTTTGATTGAAGATAAGGCAACTTCAATATTTTGTGGATATGGAAAACCATGACTAATTAGAGTACTTTCAAGCGCAACTATCGGTTTTTTTTCAAATATAGCAGTTTTTATTTCATCATTAATAAATATTTTATCTTTAATCATTGGAGATATTCTTTTTTTATAATAATTTTTTTTGATAATCTATGAATCTTTCCCAAATCTGTTTTTTTTGTTATTTTTTTTCCAGTTGCATATTGAGATCCAGCAGCTATTCCATATTTTAAAACTTTATTAATATTAAATTTTAAATTTAATAATAATATCATTATTGCTGATAGAGCATCACCTGCGCCATTTTCATCTTTAATTTTAATTTTAGGAGGCATACCCTTTAAAATTACATTTTTATTTAAAAAATAAACATTTTTAGATCCATTAGTTACAATAATCTTAATATTTTTATTTATCTTTATAATTTTTTTTAATGATTTTTTAATATTATCTATTTTTGTAAGTTTAAATAATTCACCTTTATTCAAAAAAATGCAATCTAGATATTTCAATAAGGTATTAATTTTGTATACTTTGTGTACTGAAGTTCCGCATACTATTATATAGTTTTTTTTATAATAATTCATAACTAATTTTTTAATAAAAAATTTTGAAAAGTTTAAATCTAATATAACTATCTTACGATTTAATTTTGGAAAATTTTTGATAAATGAATTATTTTTTTCATAATTAATTGTATTAGCTAAACCTAGTAGGAAGTTATTATTTTTATCTGATAAAGAAATATAGAATCTATCTATATTTTTTTTGTTTAGTTCTAGTATTTTTATATTTTCATTACTAATTTCTTTTTTAAGTGTTTTGGAGATTTTTAAGCTTGCTAATGTTACTTTTGAAAAAATAGATAATATTTTTGCAATATTGTAGGCTACTCCACCAATTTTTTTTGATTGATTTATCGGATTAGTTCTTAGTTTTATGAGATTATTTTTTAATTTCAGCAAATAATCATAATGAACAGCCCCGAAACATATAAAAACATTTTTAGATTTTATCATTTTGAATTATAAAATATAACTTATGACAGTTTTTGATGAACAGCCACCAATAATTAATAAAAAAAAATTAATTTTTTGGTTAAAAACCAATTATTCATTCTTATCTTGTAAAACTATAAAATTAAATGAATTAAATAGTGAAAGAGATAAGAATTATCTTATTACAACAAATAATAATCATAAATATGTAGTAAAAATATCTAATTCAGCTGAAAAATTAGAATTCTTAAAATATCAAGATCAATTAATTAACCACTTATCAAAAAACAAGAATATTAAAAAAATAATTCCAAAGATTTATCATCGTAAAATTAAAATATATATATACAAAAACAAAAGTTTTTACGTCCGTATTTTATCTTTTATAGAGGGAAATATGTATGCCAAATCTAAAATTAATCATAGCATTGAAAAATCACTAGGATCTTCTTTGGGTCATGTTTCATTGCAGTTACAAACATTTATTCATAAATCAGCTATTAGAGTTTTTGAATGGGATCCATCGAAAATTGACTGGATAAAAAAACATATAAAATTATTTTATGGTAATAAAAAAAATATAATTCAAAATGTAATTAATGAATATCAACTTTATGTAAAATCTAATTTAAAATATTTACGCTTCTCTATAACTCATTCGGATCCAAATAATTATAATTTAGTAATTAAAAATAATCAAATTACTGGGTTAATTGATTATGGTGACTCTTTATACGCACCAACAATAAACGATCTTGCAATTTCACTTTCTTATGCTCTAATGGATAACAAAAATTTATATTCTACATTATCAAATATTATATCTTCATATCATAAAGTTTTTCCAATTAGCGATCGAGAAATTTATTCTTTAATGTCCCTTTGTAAATCAAGATTACTAATCACTGTTGTAATGGCAAAAAAACAATCATTAAAATATCCCAATAATAAATATTTAAGTATAAGTGAAGAACATGCTTGGCAACTTCTTGAAAAATTATCAAAAATTAAACCTAATTTTTTAATTTATATCATTAGAGATATATGCAAATATCCAATTATAATAAATCATAATAAGATTATTAATTTCTTAAAATATAAAAATTTTTCGAGTATTTTTAATTTTGATCTTACAAGTGTAAACAAATCAATTATATATTTAAATTCTAGAAAATATTCTATTAATAATAATTTTGATAAAAAATTATTTAAAGAAAATTCTAAAATAGCTATTGGTTTGTATAGTGAAATTAGAAATGTTTATAATGGTAAAAATTTTATATCTTTATTGGATAATAAAAAAAGAAGAAATATTCATTTGGGTATTGATATCTTCATTAAAAAAGGAATACCAATTTACGCTCCAATGAATGGAAAAATTGTAATATTAGAAAATAATAATATTAAATATGATTATGGTCCCACTTTGGTATTGGAACATTTCGAAAATAACATTAAATTTTATACACTTTATGGTCATTTATCAAAAAAAATGCTTAAAAATTTTAAAATTGGTCAAAGAATTAAATCTGGTCAATTAATTGGTAAAATAGGATCATATAAAGAAAATGGAAATTGGCTACCTCATTTGCATTTTCAAATTATTTTAGATCTAATGGGAAACAATAAAAATTTCCCTGGGGTTGGAGAGGATTTTCTCTCAGATATCTGGTTAACTATATCACCAGATCCAAATTTAATATTAAAATTACCAACAACTTTTTTTCACAGAAAATCAAAACTTCAAGAAATTTTAAAAAAAAGAAAAAAATATATTCCCAATAATTATTCAATAGCCTATAAAAATCCCTTACATTTTTTAGAATCAAAAGATCAATATTTTTTTGATCATTATGGAAAAAAATATCTTGATTGTGTTAATAATATTTCACACATAGGTCACTCTCATCCTAAAATACAAGAATCTATAATTGAACAAAACAAAAAAATGAATACTAATACAAGATATCTATATGAAATTATTAATACATATAGTGAAAATTTATTAAATAAATTTCCCTCAAAATTAAATAAAGTTTTTTTTGTTTGCACAGGATCTGAAGCAAATGATTTGGCTTATAGAATTGCTAAAGCTTATACTAATGCAAAAGATGTTATAGTTATTGATAATGCTTATCATGGTCATACAAATTCATTAATAGACATAAGTCCATATAAATTTAATGGTAAAGGTGGATTGGGTAAAAAAGATCATGTTCATGTTTTAGATATGCCAGATCCAATAAGAGGAAAATGGAAGTACAAAGATGTAAATTGGACTAATAAATATATTAAAGATGCATTAGATAAAATTGATAAAATAAAAAACAATAGAAAGATAGCATGTTTTTTTACTGAATCTATTCTTGGTTGTGGTGGGCAAATTATTTTACCAAAAAATTATTTAAAAAAAATATTTAGCAAAATAAGACAAATAAATTCATTATGCATTGCTGATGAAATTCAAACTGGTTTTGGAAGAGTGGGCAAAAACTTTTGGGCATTTCAAGATGAGAGTGTTATTCCAGATATTGTTACTTTAGGAAAGCCAATGGGCAATGGACATCCAATGGCAGCAGTTATTACAACAAAAAAAATTGCTTCTGCTTTTGATAATGGCATGGAATATTTTAATTCATTTGGTGGTAATCCAGTTTCTTGTGCTATTGGAAATACAGTTTTAGAAGTTATTGAAAAAGAAAAATTACAACAAAAAGCTTATATAGTTGGTAATCATTTATTAAAATCATTAAAAAAAATTCAAAATAAATATTCAAGTTTAATTTCAGAAGTTAGGGGAAGAGGGATGTTTATTGGAATAGATTTAATTAAAAACAAGGATCATGTACCAAATAAAAAATTAGCGAATAAATTAATTAATTATATGAGAAACAGAGGAATATTATTAAGTATTGATGGTCCATATGAAAACGTTATTAAGATAAAGCCTCCATTAAAATTTAATATTGAAGATTCTGATTTTCTGTCATATGAATTAAACAATTTTTTTGATCAGTATTGATATGAGATTTATTATAATTTTTTCTATATTTTTTATAACAAAAGCGTATTGTGATGAATTAATTAAACCTGCACCTTCATTATTACCTGAAGAAGTAATTTCTATACAGCTTACAGCTCTTAAAGATAATAATAATCCATATTTTAATGCTGGAATTGAACAAACATGGGAATTTGCACATCCTCAAAATAAAATGTTTACTGGTCCTTTAAGTAACTTTTCAAATATGATGTATTCAAAATATTATTCTACTATGTTAAATCACAAACAACATCAAATTATACCTGTCAAAAACAGTAACAATATGTCATATTTTTTTGTAAAGATTATTGATAAATATGGCATAGAATATGGTTTTCAATGGACAGTTCAAAAAGTTACAGATAAAGGAGATTTTTATAATTGTTGGATGACAATTGGTGTTTCACAACCTATGAAAATTTCTAATTCTGCATAATTAGATATGTGTGGAAGGTTTATAAATATTAATAAGTTATCTAAATTAAAAAAATTTTTTGAAATTAATGTAAACCCAAGTTTTAATTATTCTCAATCTTATAATATAGCACCTTCACAAAATTCTCTTGCAATATCTTTAGAAAATGATTTTAAATTTAAAAATTTTAATTGGGGTATAGATTTTTTTGATAAAATTAATAATAAAGTTGTTAAAATAATTAATTCAAGAATAGAAACTATCAATAATAAAATTATATTTAAAGAATCATTTTTTAAAAAAAGATGTATTATTCCTACAAATGGATATTATGAGTGGTTAAATAAAAATGGAAAAAAATTACCTTTTTTTATACATATTGCAAATTTAAATACTTTCTTTTTTGCAGGAATATGGAAGGAATCTATAAACGAAAATAATAAACTTAATAATTTTTCAATTATTACAAAAAATGCTAATAAATCTATATGTTCTATTCATAATAGAATGCCAATTATTTTAAGCTATAATGAAGCAATTAACTACTTAGAAAATCAATACAGTTATAAAGAATTGAGCTCACATTCTGAACTAGAAAATGATATTGAATATTATCAAGTAAGCAAAATTGTTAATTATCCAAAAAATAATTCTAAATTATGTATACAAAAAAATAATTATTAATATAGATATAAATGTGAATTTATTTATTATTAATTAAGATATGAATTTTTTATACAAAAATGAATTTTGGATGATATTGTTTTCTTTTGGCTTATTATATTGGCTTTTTAATATATCAATTATAGGCTCATTATTGCTAATAATTCCTTTTATTATTTCAATATTAGTAACAAAATAAATGAATTATATAAATGAATCTTCCCACTTTTATGGTTTTACAGATTTAAAATCATTAGAAGAAAGAGGTCCCCTGGTGATTTCTCATGGTGAAGGTATATATGTTTATGATAAAAATAATCGAAAATATTTAGATGCAAATTCTGGATTATGGAATGCATGTGCAGGATTTGATCATCCTGGATTAATTGAGGTAGCTAAAGATCAATATAATAAATTTGCAGGATACCACTCTTTGTTTGGAAGATTGGCAGATGTGGTTCTTGAATTATCTGAAAAAATAATTGAAGTGTCACCATTTGATTCAGGAAAAGTTTTTTTTACAAATTCAGGCTCTGAAGCTAATGATACAGCTGTTAAAATTTTATGGATGATAAATAAAAGAAAAAACTTAAATAAGAAAAGAAAAATAATTACAAGAACAAATTCATATCATGGTGTTACTCTAGCTGCTTCTTCTATGACAGGTAAGCCTTATAATAAAGAATTTGGATTGCCCAATGAAGATTTTATTCATACAGATTGTCCTCATTATTGGAAATATAGAAAAGAGAATGAATCAGAAGAAGAATTTTCAATTAGATTAGGCAAAAATTTAGAAACTTTAATATTAAATCATGGAGAAGAAAATATAGCAGGTTTTTTTGCAGAACCTGTTATTGGTGCAGGTGGAGTAATACCCCCTCCCAAAAACTATTTCGAAATAATTCAAAAAGTATTAAAAAATTATAATATTCCATTTATTGCAGATGAAGTGATATGTGGTTTTGGTAGAACCGGAAATTTATGGGGTTCTCAAACTTATAATATTGATCCTGATGTTATAATATCTTCAAAGTGTTTAACTTGTGGTTTTTTCCCAATGGGTGCAGTAATTATGAAAAAAAATTTTGCTGATGAATTATTAGAAGTTTCAAAATCATTTGAAGAATTCCCTCATGGATTTACTAGTGGAGGTCACCCAGTTGGTTGTGCAATAGCACTTAAATCTATTGATGTTATAACTAAAGAAGGATTATTAGATAAAGTTAGAGAAATATCCCCATATTTTTTAACTGAGTTAAAAAAATTTGATGAATATGAAAATATCGGTGAAGTTAGAGGAGTTGGTTTAATGGCTGCATTAGAAATTGTTAAAGATAAAAAAAATAAAACTTATTTTGAAAGTAATATTTCCATTGGTGAAAAAGTTGCAAATAAATCTTTAGATAATGGATTAATTTGCAGACCTATAGGTCCTTCTATAGTTTTATGTCCTCAATTTATAATAACTAAAAAAGAAATAGACTTTATGTTTGAAATGCTTAATAAAACTCTAAAATCTGTTTTTAAAAATTAAAACTATTTTTACTAAATGATTAATATTAATAAAAATATTATATATAGCTCTTCATTTATTATTTTAGCATGCTTCTTAGGTGTTTGTAATGATGCAGTAATTAATTATCTTTCTCCTAAAGGAATTGAGTTTTATCATTTTGTTTTCTATGGCACACCAATATATCTATTAATTCCTATATATTATCTTTTAATTGGTAAGTTAAAAAAGAATCTTCAATGTACTAACTACTTTATTCCAATATTAAGAAGTATTATATTTGTTCCAATGCCTATTTTAAGTTTTATAGTTTTAAGAAACATTTCTTTACCAGAATTTACAACATTAAATATGACCACACCTATTTTTGGAATAATAATTTCAATTTTATTTTTAAAGGAAAAAATTAATAAATTTATAATTTTTTCATTTTTATTTGGAATTATTGGAGTTTTATTAGTTATTCGGCCTGGTTTTGATAGTTATAGTCACTATTATTTGCCAGTTTTAATAACTGCTTTTTTATTAGCTTTAAATGGAATGTTAGTAAATAAATACAATAACGTGGCATCAAATATTGGTTTTTTTATTTATGGAGGTATTTTTACACACTTAATTTCAATTATATTTTTCCTTTTTGATCCTATTTTTATAGATTTTTTTACTTTTTTATTGATTACAATATCATCTATATTTGTTAATATAGCAATTATTTTATGGTTCTTAGCTTGTCAAAAATCCATTAATTTTTTTGGATCCTTAAATTCTTTAATATATGTTCAAATATTATTTTCAATGATTCTTGGAATTATATTTTTCAATGAAAAATTAACCCTTATTCCTTTAATAGGAGCTTTTTTTATAATAATAAGTGGTTTAATATCTATTCCAGCTCAAATTAAACAACAAGTTAACTAATGAAGCTACTTTTTGTAAAAATACATGATATTCTTTAATATGTTTAAAAAATCTACAATATTTATCTTTTTATTTTTATTAAACAGTCCCTTATTTGCGTCTAAAATAGAAATTTTATCTGATACTCCGGGGACAGGTCCCGAAATTAAAAATCATTATAAAGTTAGCGTTCATTATAGAGGTTTTTTAGAAAATGGAACAGAATTTGATAGTAGCTTTAAACGAAATCAACCTTTTGTGTTTCAAATTGGTGTAAGACAAGTAATTCCAGGATGGGAATTAGGCTTAATGGGCATGAAGGTTGGTGGTAAAAGAAAACTAAAAATTCCCCCTGAATTAGCTTATGGAGACAACGCAGTAACTGATCTTATTCCAGCAAATTCAACTTTAATATTTGAAATTGAAGTTATATCTATTCAAGAACATAAATATATAAATATTGAGCCAAATGAATTGACTGAATCAAAAATTAATAATTTTATTTTAATTGACATAAGAACTGAAGATGAATGGAAAAAAACTGGAATTATCAAAGGATCTAAAAAAATTAATGCTTTTGATCCTCAAGGGAATTTTAATCCTGGATTCATTAATATTTTTCAATCAATAACTAAAAAAAATGAACTTGAATCTAAGGTTATATTTATAGGTACTAATGGTGAAGTTTCTTCAATATTAGCTAATGGATTTGCAGAACAATTGGGTTATAAATATATATATAATTTATCAGGTGGAATTGAAAAATGGAAAAAACTAGGTTTTAAACTGAAATAGTTTAAACTCCTTGAATAATGATTACATTTCCTATCGAATTATCTTCTCGAATTTTTTTTATAGGTTTATATTCATCTGAATGATACCACTCTAGAGCTTTTTCATAAGAAGCAAATTTAATTATAACAGTTCTTGCAAAATCCCAATCACCTAAAACTTTTGTATATTTTCCACCTCTAACTAAAAATTCTCCACCATACTTTTTAACTACCTTACCAGTTCTTTTTTTGTAATCTTCATAAGGTTCATCATTTATAATATTAACTTGAGCTATTAAATATCCTGACATATAAATCTCCTTAAATATATTAAATTATGCAAGTTGTATTATCTATCACAATTCCTTTTTTTGCTATTATTTTTTTAGGATCTTTTTTTAGATTTATTAAAATTTTTAATGAGGAATCTTCAAGAATTTTAACAAAATTTGCATTATATATTACACTTCCTCCCTATATTTTTTTAAATATAATTAAATCTTCAAATAATAAATTAATTAATTGGGAATTTATCATTAGATTTGAAATAATAACAATTTTAATTTTGTTTTCTTGTTATTTTTTTTCTAAATTTAACTTAAAATACAATAATGAAAACTCATCTTTATTTTCATTAAATGCAGCATATCCAAATTATGGATATTTAGGTATACCATTATGTATTTTATCTTTTGGAGAGAATGCGTCTATACCAATAAGTTTAATATTATTAAGTGACTCAATTGTATTATTTACTATCACATCATATTTAGCACAAATTAATGATTTTAAAAACTTTAGAAACTTTTTAATAAATTTTTATAAAATATTTAAAAATCCAATTTTATTATCAGTTATATTAGGATTTTTTTTCTTAATCTTAGATATTAATATCAATATTCAAATATTTAATTTTTTGTCTATTCTTTCTGTTGCAGCACCTCCAACAGCATTATTTGCTATTGGTATTACTTTAGTTAGTAAGATAAATCGAAATTACATTTATCCAATAATATTAATAACAATAATTAGGTTATTTATTCATCCTACATTAATTTTTTTAATTTTTTTAGTTTTACCAGGCAATAATATACCTAATTTATGGATAAGTACAGCAATTTTATGTTCATCCTTACCTGTTGCTTCAAATGTATTTGCTATGGCAGGTTTTTATAATTCCTTTTTAAATCAAACATCTAATTCAATTATGTTAACTACCATTCTTTCAACTTTTACAACTCCTATTGTTCTCTATTTTTTGTTGAATCATTATTCTTTATAAACTCTTTATTTTTATTGTTTTTACAGTAATAATTAATATTAATTTTTTATATTTAATCATATTGATTATTAGTTTAAGATAAATAACTAATATTCTATGAAATATATAACTTGTTTTATTTCTTTATTTTTTTTAATCATTTCATCAACTCTCAATGCTGAATCTAGATTAAAATCTATACTAGAAAATGGAGAATTAAGAGTTGGAACAACTGGAGATTGGAATCCAATGACATACAAGGACCCATCAACTAATGAATATATGGGCTTTGACATTGAAATTGCTAGAGAACTAGCAAAAGATATGGGCGTGGAGATTAAATTTATTCCTACAGAATGGAAAACTTTAGTTACCGGAATTTTAGCAAATAAATATGATATATCAACAAGTGCTTCTTTAAGTGAAAAAAGAGCTTTAACTACTGGCTATACCAATTCTTTTTTTAAATTAGCTACAGTTCCATTGACATTGAAAAAAAATTCATCTCAATATGTTGATTGGCAAGATATAAATAATTCAAGTGTAACTGTTGCTGTAACATTAGGAACAGTTCAAGAGCAATATGCTAAAATTCTTTTTCCAAATGCAAAATTAAAAGTTATTGAATCTCCTGCAAGAGACTTTCAGGAAGTTTTAGCAGAAAGAGCTGATGTTCACTTAACTTCTAATATAGAAGCAGCAGCATTAGTTGAAAAATATCCTGAACTTTATATAGTTCCTGTTAAAGAACCAAAATTTCCAACTCCGTTAGCATGGTTGGTTTCTCAAGAAGATCAAATTTTGATTAATTATATTAACCATTGGATAAAAATTAAAAAATCTAGAGGTTATTTTGATGAAATGATGAATAAATGGAATTTAAAATCTCTGTAATTAATTGCTTTTATATTTTATTATAATTCTTTAATATTATAAATATTTTGAAATATTTTTTTTTAATTTTTATAATAACTATTATTCCTGGTTGTTCAAATAATTATAATTGGGCGTGGTATGTTATTAATCCTACTTTAGATGAAGGATTTAACAATATTAAATTTTTATTAAGTGGATTACAAATAACTCTAATTATTTCAATTTGTTCAATATTTTTTTCATTAATTATTGGTTTTTTTATTTCACTTTTAGCTTTTAACAAAACTAAACATTTGAATTATTTAAATAAAATATATGTAGAAGTATTTAGATCTATTCCTATTTTAGTTTTATTATTATGGGTTTACTATGGATTACCAGTAATTTTTTCTATTTCTCTTAGTCCTATTTTAGCTGGAATTATTTCACTGTCTTTAAGTGACTCTGCTTTTGAAGCTGAAATATTTAGAGCTGGTATACAATCTATTAAGCTAGGCCAAAGAGACGCATCAAAATCTTTAGGATTAAATAGATATCAAGAAATGAGATTTATAGTTTTACCTCAAGCTTTCAGAATTATTTTACCAGCAATTGGAAATCAATTTATTTATGTTTTAAAAATGTCGTCTCTAGTGTCAATTATTGGACTTGCAGATTTAACAAGAAAAGCAAATGAATTAGTAGTAACTATTTATAGACCTTTAGAAATATATACTTTCTTAGTAATTGAATACTTGTTACTCATTATTTTTATTTCATATTTAGTTAGATTAATGGAAAAAAAATTAAAATATTAGTATTTAATCTGTAAATTATTCTCTGCATTTTTATTCAAAATAAACTGCCAAGCAGTTCTTCCATTTCTATTTCCCCTTTGTATACTCCATTGTAATGATTCTCTTTTTAATTTTTCATCTATTGGTATTTTAAAATACTTTGAATATGAACTAATCATTTCTAAATAAATATCTTGAGATATTTGATGAAAGCCAATCCATAAACCAAATCTATCTGATAATGATATTTTTTCTTCTATATTCTCATCTGTATGAATTGCTGAAGATCTTTCATTATCTATCATATCTTTAGACATCAAATGTCTTCTATTTGAAGTTGTGTATATTATTAAATTTCTTGGTTGATTTTGTATACTACCATCAAGTTTTGACTTAATGATCTTATAAGTATCATCAAGTTTTTCAAATGATAGATCATCAATATAGAGAATAAATCTATATTTATTATTATCTTTAGCAAATTTATAAATATTTTCTAAATCTGGAATATTATCTTTATTTATCTGTAATAATCTTAGATTATCATATTGCTTAGATATGTTATAAAATACTGATTTTATTAGTGTGCTTTTTCCACTTCCTCTAGCACCCCATAAAAGAGCATTATTTGTATAATTATTTTTAGCAAAGTTTGCTGTATTACTCAATAATAATGATTTTTGATTATCAATTCCTATTAATAATTCTATAGGAAGAAAGTTAATTTTTTTAAAGCTATTTATAGTTTGATTATTTGAACTCCATACAAAACATACGTTATTTTTTAATAGAAATTTAGTGATGAAATATGTATATAACCACATTTTTATTAATCATTATTAATTAAATTATATATACTAAATATAACATAATTATAAAATAAGGATATTATTTATGGAAGCTATGCCACAATTATTCATGTTTATACTGATTTTTTTTGTTTTTTACATATTTCTAATCCGACCTCAACTTAATAGAGCTAAGCAACATCGAGATATGGTAAACAATTTAAAAAGAGGTGATAAAATTGTAACTAAAGGAGGAATTATCGGAGAAATTAATAAAATTAGGGATAATAAAGAAATTCAATTACAAATTTCTGATAATGTTGAAATTAAACTTTTTCCAGGAATGATTGAAGGATTATATAATTTAGATAATATAGAAAAAAAAGAACCAATTAAAGATGATAATAAAAATAAAAGTTTTTTATCAAATTTATTTCAAAAGAAATAAATATATATGAAAACTTACCCAATTTGGAAATGGTCAATTATTTTTATAGTATTAATTTTAGCAATTATTTTTTCTCTACCTACTTTTCTTAATCAAACAGACTCAGAAAATTGGTATTTAAATAAAAAAATTAATCTCGGACTTGACTTACAAGGAGGTTCGTATTTATTGTTAGAGGTAAAATCAGAAGTTTTAATCTCTGAACAATTAGATAATTTAAATGATATTGTTAGACAATTTTCTAGAGAAGAAAATATAAGAATTCAAAACATTATTACAAATAGAGATGAAATTATTTTTGAATATTTTAATAAAAATAAGTTAGAAAAAATAAAAACACAAATTAATTCTCAATTTAGAAACTTGATTATAAATATTCAAGAAAATATTTTATCAATAAGAATAAATGAGACATTTAAGGAAAGTATTCAAGAATCTGCTATAAAACAATCACTAGAAATAGTAAGAAGAAGAATAGATGAATCTGGAACCAAAGAACCTTTAATTCAAAGATCAGGCAAAAATAGAATTTTATTACAACTTCCGGGAATTAAAAATCCTGAAAGAATTAAAGATCTTATTGGAAAAACAGCAAAGCTTACTTTTCATATTGTTGATGAAGATATTAAATCTCTTTCTGAAAATAGAGCTCCATTTGGAAGAATGATTATTTCAGATCTGATTGATAACAATATTAAATATTTAGTAGAAAAAAAATCTAGAGTAGGTGGGGAAAATTTAGTTGATGCAAAAGCTAGTTTTGATCAAACCGAAGGTCATGCAGTTACTTTTAGATTTGATACAACTGGTGCTCAAAAATTTGGAAAAACAACTAGTGATAATATAGGAAAAAGATTAGCAGTTATATTAGACGGATATGTAATTACCGCTCCTGTTATTAGATCTGCAATTACTGGAGGAACAGGAGTCATAACTGGTGATTTTTCAAGTCAAGAAGCTTCAGATTTAGCTGTTCTTTTAAGAGCAGGGGCTTTACCTGCTCCTTTAGATATTATTGAAGAAAGATCTGTAGGTGCTGGACTTGGAGCTGATTCTATAAGTGCAGGTAAAATAGCTAGTATTACAGGTTTAATTTTAGTTTGTATTTTTATGATACTTTTCTATGGACCTTTTGGAATTATCGCTAATATATCCCTTATTGCGAATTTATTTTTAATTGTATCTTTATTAAGTCTTATTGGTGCTACTTTAACCTTACCTGGAATAGCAGGAATTGTTTTAACAATTGGTATGGCTGTAGATGCAAACGTTTTAATATTTGAAAGATTAAAGGAAGAATTAAAAAAAGGTTCTAAGAATTTAGTGGCAATAAAAGAAGGTTTCTCAAAAGCAATTGCAACTATTCTTGATGCTAATATAACTACTTTAATTGCAGCTTTTTTACTTTTTGTTTTTGGATCTGGCCCAATAAAGGGTTTTTCTATAACTTTATCTCTAGGAGTTTTATCCTCAATGTTTACAGCAATAATGCTTACTAATTTTTTAGTTTATTTCTGGCTTTCTTTTAATAAAAATAAGGTTTTAAAGTTATAATGCTAGGCTTTGATAAAATAATACCTACTGAACCTCAATTTAAATTTATGAATTTGAGAAAATTAATGGTTTTTATTTCAATTGCATTTATTTTTATTTCTATTTCCTTACTTGTATTTAAAGGTTTAAATTTAGGAATCGATTTCAAAGGTGGTTTATTATTAGAGGTTAAAACTAAAAATACTTCAATTAGTCAAATAAGATCAATTTTAAACAATAATTTTAATGATGTTTCTATTCAAGAATTTGGAGAAAAGGATGTGATTATTATTAGATTACAAAATAATAATGAAGATACAAATATTGACACAATAAATTTAGTTAAAGAAGTAATAGATAAAAATGTTGTTGAATACAGACGATCTGAGTTTGTAGGACCAACTATAAGTTCTGAATTGTTATTTAAGGGTATTCAAGCTATCACTTTTTCACTTATAGCAATT
>CETH01183263.1_pt1 | contig 26085 bp, 24 predicted proteins | sample 361461 | NCBI WGS metagenome assembly CETH01 (sample SAMEA2622695, study PRJEB7988) | marine metagenome | isolation source: saline water (ENVO:00002010), including
CATCTGTTTTTATATTTTCTGAGGCATAATGAACATATGAATATATCTTAGATTTAGATAATTGATCTACTATTTCTAAGGTTTCTTGCTTATTGGTTCCTGCACAAAATTGTTTGAAGACAGTATCTTTAAATAAAAAATTAATTGACATATTTATTTTATATAAAAAATAGACTAAACGACTTCCAATACTTACTAGTCTCTTGCTAGAGATTAATTTGAAAATTATTAAAGCTTTTTTAAGATCATAATCAGTTTTAAGATGAAAAGCTCTTTTCGTATTATCAAATAACATTAAATTATTTTAAGTGAATATTTCAAATAAAATTAATTTATTTCATTCAATTAGTTAACTATATGTTTTATAATATTTAAGGAAATATAAATCCTTATTTTTGCAATGAATATTTTTATAAACACATGGATACAATAAAATCTAATAATTCATTAATTGTTTTTGGAAATAAGGGACTAGAACTTTTAAAAAGCTTAATACTTAAAAATAATTATTCAAAATTATTTGTTTTAGTTGATGAAAACACTAAAAAAAATTGTCTTTCTTTTTTTTTAAAACAGCTTGAAAACTCTTTTAAAATTAATGTTCTAGAAATTAAGTCTGGAGAAGTAAATAAAAACACACAAACATGTGAATATTTATGGAATGAATTATCTAATCAAGGAGCGGACAGAAAAAGCGCTCTTATTAACTTAGGGGGAGGAGTTATTTGCGATCTTGGGGGGTTTGTTGCAAGTACATTCAAAAGAGGGATTTCTTTTTACAACGTCCCTACTACATTATTATCAATGGTAGACGCATCTGTTGGTGGAAAAACAGGTATTGATTTTGGTTTATTAAAGAATCAAATAGGTGTTTTCAATGAACCTAAAATGGTTTTAATTTTTTCCAAATGGTTAAAAACACTTGATAAAAGACAAATTCTAAGTGGTTTTGCAGAAATGTTAAAACATGGATTAATCTTAGATAAAATATATTGGGATAAATTATCTTCTTTAAAAACTGTAGACATAAATAATATTGATAAAATGATATACAATTCTGTAGTTTTTAAAAATTCAATAGTACTAAAAGATTTAAAAGAAAAAAACATTAGGAAAGTCTTAAATTTTGGACATACCCTAGGCCATGCTGTTGAATCTAGTTATTTAGGAAGCAAGCAAGAACTGCTTCATGGAGAAGCAATAGCTATTGGTATGATTTTAGAATCATTCCTTTCTTACAAAATTTTAAGACTTAGTTATGAGGATCTCATTAATATAACTAAAACAATAATTTATTTTTTTAAAAAAATCAAAATAGAGAATTCACAAATTATTGAAATATTAAATTTGCTTAAACATGACAAAAAGACTGTAGAAGGTAAAATTAATTTTGTATTACTAAATGGAATAAGTGATACAAAAATTGACGTTTTAGTTGATAAAAGCTTAATAAATGATGCCTTTAAATTTTACAATAATTTAAGCTGAGTTTCTGCTTGCATTAATATTTCCAAATAAAGATCTTGTTACTAAGGCTTCCAGTGTTTTAAGTTGTTTTTTTGAAAAATCACCTTTACTTTCAAGTTCTTTAATCTTAATTAAAGCAAATTGCTGAATCGTCAATAATGGCTGAACTATTTCTTCTCTTGCTTTTATTGATGATTTACCAGCTGGCTCATTTTCCATTAATTCTTTAAATCCTGAAATTTTTAATAACATTTTTTTTGTCAATTTATATTCATCATAAATTAATTTCCAAAATTCACCAAATTCTTTATCGTTTTCCATATATGATGTAAGCTCAAAAAAAGATTTTGTCATACTCATCATGCTGTTAAAAACTAAAGTTCTGAAAAACAAAGAGTTTTTAAATAGTTTTTTTACTGATTTGATTTCCCCTTTTTTGTCTATAACACTAATAGCACTTCCTACTCCAAAAAAACCCGGCACATTTTGCTTTAATTGACTCCAGCTGCCAACAAAAGGAATAGCTCGTAAGTCAGAAAAAATTAATGAATCTGAAATATTTCTTTTTGAAGGTCTACTTCCAATATTAGTTTTGGAATAATATGGCAAAGTTGACATATGTTCTAGATAAGGTAAAAATTTTGGATGATTTTTAAAATTTTCATATTCTTCAAAGCTCTTTTTTGCAAGAAAATCAAGTGTTTTTCTATCTATTGGTGTTAAGTTATTTACTCTAGCCCCTTCTGTAATGTTAGAAATCCCAGAACTTAATAATTGCTCTAAGTTATATTGTGAGGAATCTATTGTCCCAAAATTAGAACTTATAGTTTGTCCTTGAATAGTTAATTGTATTTCATTCGCTTGAATTAATCCACCCATGGATGCATAAAATTTATGAGTATTTCCTCCTCCTCTAGCTGGAGGGCCTCCTCTGCCATCAAAAAATGAAATTTCAATTTTATATTTCTTAGCTATTTTACTTATATTTTCTTTGGCTTTATATATACTCCAATTAGCCATAAAATATCCTCCATCTTTTGTTCCATCAGAAAAACCAAGCATAACTGTTTGTTTATTTCTTCTTCTTTTTAAGTGATCATAATAAATAGAATTTGAAAATAATTCTTCTAATACATTTGAAGAGTTTTCAAGGTCTTTTATTGATTCGAAAAGTGGAATAAAATCAACTGAAGGCTCATCCCAATTACAAATTCTGTGTAGAGCAAATAATTGAAGAATATTTTCCAAAGTTTTACAATTACTTATTATATATCTATTACAACCTTTTTCACCATTTTTAGATTGAATTTTTTTCATTATCCTTATTGAAGAAAGTGTTTTTTTTGTTAATTCATTTTCAAAAATAGAAACCGGAACATCTCCTTTAATTCTTGATAAAAAACTATATTTCCTTTTTAAGTCTAATTTAGAGTAGTTTTGAGGAAATTCAGAGATGTAATTTTTTAATTTAGAATTAGATAAAATGTCATTAAATACTTTATCATGTATTCTTGAGTCTTGTCTTATATCTAAACTTGCAAAATAAAATCCAAATAATTTTAATTTATGAATTAAATCTTTAACATTTTCAGAATAAATTCCCTCATGAACATTATTTAAAATTTCTAAAATTTCCTCCAATTCACTAGTTAGAAAGTCAGGACTAAGATTTTTGTTTTTTCCGGGATTAAAAAGCTCATTAAATAATACTTCCTCTAATTCTTTAACTTTATTTTCTACCTCTCTAAAAGTTAATTTTTTTCTTAATTTTCTTAAATCCCTATAGTAATTTCTGATTATAGAAAATCTAAGCCTATTTGCCGTTTTTATGGTTGTTTTATGAGTCACATATGGATTTCCATCTCTATCCCCACCGGGCCAAAACCCAAAATCAAAAATTGAATTATTAAAATTTTTTTTTGATTTAAAGTTCTTTTCAATGTAATTGAATATTATTGAAGCAGAGTTGTAAAATATATTTTCTAAATACCAAATTAAACTTACAGCTTCATCAAACGGAGTAGGTTTAACTTTTTTGTAGAAAGGTGTTTTGCCAAGTTGAGCTAGAAGAGTTTTAGTTTTATCTAAATTATCTGAAGAAATTGCTTTTGACAATTCGTTGATTATAACTAAAACATTATCAGGATAAAACTGTGTGGGGTGGGCGGTTAAAACAATTCTTAATTTAAATTTATTTAAATGATTAATTAATTCATCTAGGTTTTGTTTGTTATATGCCTCTTCTTTTATATGCCTTAAAGTTCCTCTACCATGCATATTATTTACATAAGGAAAAGCAGCATCTTCAATAGCATCAAATAGTACAACTTGTCTTTCAATAAACTGAATGAATCTAAATAATAAATCATATTTATCTTTCTCTTTTATATAAGGGAGATGTTTATCAAAAAAAGTTTCAACTATAAGTTTCGGACTTTTATTAGAATCAAAACAAGTTTTGCAATGATCTGCAAATAAAGGAAGTAAAATTGATGTGTTTTTTATTGACTTAAATGGTAAAGTCAAAAACAAACTATTATAAATATGAAATTTTGAAAGGACTTTTTCATTGAATCTTTCAATTTTCGGTTTTCTGGCCATTAATCTACAACTTATTGAAGTTCATTAAATATTGTATGCATTAATCTTTTTTTATCATTTATACTTTCTTCGAGAGATATCATTGTTTCTGTTCTTAAAACACCCTCTATGTCGTCAATCATAAAAATTATGTCCTTTGCATTTTTAGTATTTCTAGCTCTAACTTTACAAAATATATTAAATTTACCAGTAGTTATATGAGCAACTGTTACATATGGTATTTTATTTAATTCTTCTAATACAAATTCTGTTTTTTGAGTTTTTTCTAAAAAAATTCCAACATAAGCGATAAAAGAATATCCTAATTTTACATAATCAAGATTTAATGAAGATCCCTTAATGATTCCTGCATCTTCCATTTTTTTTACTCTTACGTGAACAGTTCCAGCAGAGATTAAAAGGCGTTTTGATATTTCCGTAAAAGGAACCCTTGTGTTGTCAATTAAAATATCTAATATTTGATGATCTATTTCATCAAGATTAATTTTAGCCATTGTAAATAATTTTAACAAATTTAATGAATTAAGAGAATTATATTAAATTATTGTTGGAAAATTGCTTATTTTATTGATAATAAATCAGTTATTTCATCTTTTTTTAGAGGAAATCCTAATTTAAAATTAAAAGAATTAGTTTTTTCATTATTAAGATTGATGTATTTATGGCCAAAGTAATTTAGCTTTTTTCCAAACGAAACAAAATATGGATTAAAATGTATTTTCCCATTTTTTAGTGATTCATTATAGTTTAAAGCAAGTGTCTGACCTTTATAAATTTTTCCATTATCAATTATTGTTACTCCACTTAAAATCAAGTCTACAAACTTTTCATTATTTTCTGGAATTTTAAAATAATCATCAATCGAATTTTTTAAATAATCTTCATCATATAATAACATAGTTGAATAAACTAAAGATTTCAAAATATATTTTTTTGTAATTTCTCTTTTATAATCATTTGGAAAATGTCCCGCTTCAATTAATATTGTTGGTGTATTATTAATTGTAAAATAATCTCCCATGCAGTTTTCATTAAAATCATCTTTATATCTTGATATATGACCTTTAATATCAATATTAAGCTTATTAAACAAAGAAATAATCAGTAAAATTGATCTTCTTCTAGCTTCATTAATTTGATTATCATCACTAATAGAGGGCGCTAAATAAGAAACTACAGAACTCTTGTTAGACATGCCGACGGAATAAGTTGTCTTTTGACCATGTAAATTGAAACAAAACTCAGGGTTTATTTTTTTATATAAATTAACAAGACATGAACTTTCTGGTTGAGACATTTTTATAGCATCTCTGTTTAGATCAATATCATTATAATTATTTCTTGTGTATAATTTTGCTCCATCAGGGTTTAATTGTGGTACTATATAAAAACTAAAAACATTAAGGTAGTTTTTATTGGTTTTTAGAATAAGCCAAGAAATATAGTCAAATATGGCTTTAGTTGTTGTGGTCTCGTTTCCATGCATTTGTGACCAAAAAAGAATTTTTTTTGAGCCTGAACCTAATTTTAATAGATAAATGGGTTTTTTCTGAACAGATTTACCAATTATACTAACATTAATAACTTTATTAAGATTTAAAATCTTATCATAAAGTTTATTAGGCGAAAAATATCGTTCTTCAATCATATTTAAAAAAAGTAAAAATAAGAATGAATAAGTTTACAAATGTATACAATAATATAACTCTTTAGACATGTCATATAATCTAATATTTAACATTTGTAAACAATGTTAAAAATTAATTTTTAAGTTATTGATAATGAGTGTTTTAAAAAAATTAATTAAAATAGTAGTTTAATTTTATTTGGAACTATAATTGACTTCAATATTATATTTTTTAATTATATTTATATGAAAAAGTTACAGTGTTAAACGTAGACGAATTTATAAGTAGAATAAATGAGTTGATGGAAGAATATCAATTAAACGCTTCTTCCCTTGCAGATAAAATTGGAGTTCAAAGATCATCACTTTCTCATATTTTATCAAAAAGAAATAAACCTAGTCTCGACTTTATATTAAAAATTGAAAGAAATTTCGAAAAAATTGACTTGAATTGGTTGCTATTTGGCAAATCATCGTTTGAAGACATTAAAGTAAAAAATGAAAAAAATCTAAATTCTACTGATTTAACTTTAAAAAAAGACTCCCACGATTTTAAAGTAAGTAAAATAAAAGAGATCATTCACCTTTATGAGGATGGATCTTTTAATGTATATTTCCCAAAAAAATAAAATTGAATAAATTTATTTACATTCTAATGTTTCTTTTTACCTCTTGTTACAGTGTTTCTAGAAATTGTAAAGACTTTCACGAGGGAGAGTTCTTGTTTGAATCTATAATTAATGGTGAGATAAAAACATCAAAGTTCATAAGAAAAAAGAATATTGAAATTGAGGTTTTTGAAAATAAAGTTGATACAGCAAAGATAAGATGGGTTAATGAATGTGAGTGTGTTTTAACCAAATTAAACCCTGTGTCTAATCAAGAAAAAAGACCTATTCAAATTAAAATAATTTCTACAGAAAAAGATTCTTATGTTTTTGAATATTCCTTAGTTGGAGATCTTAAAAATATTAGAAGAGGTAAAATTGTAAAGATTAAATAGTATTAAATATCCATTTTAATTTGAGACTCATTATCGGAAGAAATATGTTCTTCATTTAAGACTTCAATCTCATTAATATTTTTTTCATTAGAATTAACATATGGCAGCAATTCTTTTAATTCAACTTTTTTAATCTTTTTTGAGGTTAATTGATTACCCTGGGCTTTATATCCTTTTACACTAATAAATTCTTCAACATTTATCTCAAAATCAGGAAAAGGGGTCTTACCTCTAACTTTTTCAAAATTTAACATCAAAATTGGCCTCCAATTTAAATCAACATGAATTAATTTGTCTTCTTTTTCTACAAAAAAATCTTCCTTAGATTGATTTTCGATCAAAAATCTTTTTAAAAAATATTTTCTTTTGTTATTGCTAAAATAAATAGCTGATATTGGTTTATTTGGTATCCATTTTTCAATATGAGTAATATTATCATCAAAATGCAATGTAATTTCTGGGTGAACTACTCTTGAGGATCCAGAATTAGAAATCATTAATATTTTTTCATTACCCTTAAATTCTCCTAATAAAACTCCTCTTTCTTCAATATTCAATCTTCTTACAGTGTCATCAAACCAAATTCTTCTTGGCTTTAATGTGGATATACCCTTTTGTTTTAAATCAATTTTTTTTACTTGATATTTTGTGACAATATTTCCTCTCGAAGCTCTTCCTTTAACTTGGAGATCAGCAAAATCTAAATCCCATTTTAACTTTTTAATTTTTGCTAAATTTTTTAAAGTTATCATTACTATTTCAGCTTCACCATTAGGATTTGATGTAAAATAAAGAATTTCTGATTCAGGATTACCTTGGGTTAAGTTATAAAGCTTATCTCTTGTAACTCCCTCAACAGCAAACCTTTTAATAAATGAGGTGCCTTTTTTACCATCTCTATATATCATATTATAAATTGTCCTAGAATCTTTTTTCTTAAAAACAGCTGCATGTATAACGTCTTTACCAACAAAAACTTTTGAATCAACTTTTACTACTCTCATTTCTCCATTTTTATTAAAAACTATTACATCATCAATATCTGAACATTCACAAACAAATTCATCTTTCTTCAGTGAAGTTCCAATAAAACCTTCTTCTCTATTTAAATATAGTTTTTGATTTCTAACAACAACCTTTTTTACATCAACATCATCAAAAATTCTTATTTCAGATTTCCTTGTTTTATTTTCACCGTAAGTTTTCTTTAAATGATTAAAATATCTAATACTATAGTCTATTATGTGATCTAAGTTGTTTTTTACCTCTTCAATATTTATCTCTAAATTTTGAATTTTTTCCTGGACTTTATCAATATCAAATTTTGAAATTCTTTTTATTTTAATTTCAGTTAATTTTATCAAATCTTCTTCATTCACATTTCTTTTTAAAACATTTTTATATGGCTTAATACCATCATCTATTGACCTTAAAACTCCATCCCATGTTTTTTCTTCTTCAATATTTCTATAAATTCTTTCTTCAATAAAAATTCTTTCCAATGTTAATGAGTGCCATTGATTCTCTAAATCCTGTAACTGAACTTCTAATTCTGATTTTAAAAGCTGAACGGTATTATCTGTTGAAATCTTTAAAATTTCACTAACTCCCATAAAGTGCGGCTTGTTATCAATAATAAGACAACCCAAAGGAGAGACAGAAGTTTCGCAAGACGTAAAAGCATATAGAGCATCTATAGTCTTATCAGGTGAAATTCCATTTGGTAAATGAATTAAGATTTCTACTTCAGACGAGGTATTGTCCTCTATTTTTTTTATTTTTATTTTTCCCTTTTCATTTGACTTAATAATACTCTCTATTAAACTAGATGTTGTTGTAGTGTATGGAATTTCAGAAATTATTAAAGTATTTTTATTTAATTGACTAATTTTTGCTCTTACTCGAATCTTACCTCCTCTTTCCCCATCATTATAATTTTGAACATCTATAATGCCCCCAGTTTGAAAGTCTGGATATAAACTTATTTTTTTTCCTTTTAAATGATTTATGCTAGCTTGAATTAACTCATTAAAATTATGAGGTAATATTTTAGTTGATAATCCTACAGCTATTCCTTCTGCACCTTGAGCTAACAAAAGAGGGAATTTTATAGGCAAGTATACAGGTTCTTTTTTTCTTCCATCATAAGATAATTGCCATTGAGTAACTTTTGGACTATAAACAACTTCTAATGCAAATTTTGAAAGTCTAGCTTCAATATATCTTGAAGCAGCAGCACTATCTCCAGTTAAAACATTACCCCAATTTCCTTGCATATCTATAAGCAATTCTTTTTGACCAATCTGAACCATTGCATCAGCAATACTTGCATCTCCATGAGGATGATATTGCATGGTATGCCCTACTATATTAGCAACTTTACTGTATCTTCCATCATCTAAATCTTTCATAGAATGCAAAATTCTTCTTTGAACTGGCTTTAAACCATCTTCAATGGAAGGTATTGCTCTTTCTAAAATAACATATGAAGCATAATCAAGAAACCAATCTTGATACATTCCAGTTACCTTGACAATTTTCTCATCTTCATAATTATTATCAATAAGGTCTTGGTCATTCATTAATTAGTTTTTTTATCGATTAAATCTAATTCAACCTTAAGATTGTTTATTATAAACTCTTGTCTATTCAAAGTATTTTTGCCCATATAAAAATCTAAAAGCTTTTCGATGGTTGTTTCTTTATCAAGCATAACTGGATCTAGTTTTATATTCTCCCCAATAAAATATTTAAATTCGTCAGGAGAAATTTCACCTAGCCCTTTAAATCTTGTAATTTCAGGTTTACCTTTCAATTTATTTAGTGCATTATTTCTTTCTTCTTCACTGTAACAATAAATTGTCTCTTTTTTATCCCTTACACGAAACAAAGGTGTCTGTAAAATATATAAATGACCTTCTTTTATTAGTTCAGGAAAAAATTGAAGGAAAAATGTTATTAAAAGAAGTCTAATATGCATCCCGTCTACATCAGCATCGGTTGCAATAACAATGTTATTATATCTAAGATTTTCTATACTTTCCTCTATATTTAAAGCTGATTGCAATAAATTAAATTCTTCATTTTCATAAACAATCTTTTTTGACATACCATAACAGTTTAAGGGCTTACCTCTCAAACTAAATACTGCTTGAGTATTAACATTTCTAGATTTAGTAATTGATCCGCTAGCTGAATCCCCCTCAGTAATAAACAAAGTAGAGTTTAGTCTATTTTCATTTTTTAAATCTGACAAATGCACTCGACAATCTCTTAATTTTTTATTATGAAGATTTGCTTTTTTCGCTCTATCTCTTGCAAGTTTTCTTATTCCTGATAATTCTTTTCTTTCCTTTTCTGCTTGAATTATTTTTTTTTGAATAAGTTCAGAAATTTCAGAGTTTTTATGTAAAAAATTATCTAGTTCATTGTTTAAAAAATCTATTATATGAACCCTTACAGACTGTAAATCTCCTCCCATTTCAGTAGAGCCTAATTTAGTTTTAGTCTGAGACTCGAAAACGGGCTCCATAACTTTAATGCTTATAGCAGATATGATTGATTTTCTTATGTCAGAAGAGTCATAATTTTTCCCATAATGTTCTCTAATAGTTTTTACTATACCCTCTCTAAATGCAGACTGATGAGTTCCGCCTTGAGTGGTATATTGTCCATTAACAAATGAATAATATTCTTCACTGTATTGAGTTTTACTATGGGTAATAGCCACTTCAATATCTGTTCCTTTTAAATGAATAATCGGATATAATAAATCTTCAGAATTTGTTTGATCAATAAGAAGGTCTTTTAAACCATTTTCTGAGTAATATTTAACTCCGTTAAGGTTAATTGTTAATCCAGGATTTAAAAAAACATAATTTTTAAGCATTCTTTCTACATACTCTAATCTATACTTAAAATTTTTAAATATTTTAGAATCTGGTCTAAAAACAACCTTGGTTCCCTTTCTCTTTGAGGAAGACTGGAGATTTGATTCCTCTAATAGATTACCATCTTCAAATAATGCAAATTTATATTTATCATCTCTAAATGATTCAACCCTAAAATCAGAAGATAAAGCGTTTACAGCCTTAGTTCCTACGCCATTTAACCCAACAGCTTTCTTAAAAGCTCTAGTGTCGTATTTTCCGCCTGTGTTCATTTTCGAAACAACATCAACTAGTTTTCCTTGAGGAATTCCTCTTCCATAATCTCTTACTGTAACATTCTGATCTTTAATTGTAATATCAATTGATTTGCCTGCACCCATTACAAACTCATCAATGCAATTATCAATTATTTCTTTTAGTAAAATATAAATTCCATCATCGGGCGAAGAACCGTCACCTAATTTACCAATATACATGCCAGGTCGTAACCTTATATGTTCTCTCCAATCGAGCGAACGAATATTTTCTTCTGTATATGAAATTGATTTTCCCATGAATAATTTGGGCTAATATAATTATTGAAATTGTATAGTTATCCCCTATTATATATAAGAAATCAACAAAATATAAAAAGATTGTTAAGAACTACTTAAAATAAAAACTATCTTAAAATTAGACATTAAATCTAAAATGTATAACATCCCCATCATTAACTTGATATTCTTTACCTTCAATTTTCATTTTACCAGCCTCTTTTACTTTGACTTCTGAACCGTATTTTTTAAAATCTGAAAAATTTATAACTTCTGCACAAATGAATCCTTTTTCAAAATCAGAATGAATTACTGAAGCTGCTTTAGGGGCTTTATCATCTTTGTTAATTGTCCAGGCTCTAACCTCTTTTTTTCCTGCTGTAAAGAAAGTTTGTTTATTTAATAATTCATATGTTGATTGAATTAATTTAATACCCCCGGATTCTTTTAAACCTAAATCATCTAAAAATATTTTTTTCTCATCAAAATTATCAAATTCACTTATCTCAGCTTCTATAGCAACTGATAAATATATCAAATTAGAATTTTCATTTAATATCAAACTTTTAATTTTATCTACATAACCATTTCCCTTTGAAGCGGAAAGTTCATCAACATTACAAACGTATAATACAGGTTTATCAGTAAGCAATTGTAAAGGTTTAACAAATTGAATATAATCTTCTTCTGTAAAATCTATATCTCTAACATTTTTTGATTTTTCCAGTGATAATTTAATTTCAATTAAGATCTCATTTTCAATTACAGCATTTTTTTCTCCTGTTTTGATTACTCTTTTTAATTTTTCAATTTTTTTTTCTACTGTTTCTAAATCTTTTAGTTTTAACTCCATATCGATTGTTTCCTTATCTCTAATTGGATCTATTGAACCCTCAACATGTATTATTTTATCATTATCAAAACATCTTAAAACATGTATAATAGCATCAGTTTCTCTAATATTAGATAAAAATTGATTTCCTAAACCCTCTCCTCTACTTGCTCCCTTAACTAAACCTGCAATGTCTAAAATTTCAATTGTTGCAGGAATAACCTTTTCAGGATTAACAATTGACTCAAGGATTTCAAGTCTTTTATCAGGAACATTTACAATACCTATATTTGGTTCAATTGTACAAAAAGGGAAATTAGCACTTTGTACTTTAGCGTTAGTTAAACAGTTAAATAAAGTTGATTTTCCTACATTTGGCAATCCTACTATTCCTGCTTTCATTTTAAAAGTTTTATTATTATTTGTGCATAAAACTTTGTTTTCCTAACAATTCTTCTTCAGTTTCAACATTTTTTTCATCTGGTATACAACAATCAACAGGACAAACAGCTGCGCATTGAGGTTCTTCATGGAACCCTTTGCATTCTGTGCATTTATCAGAAGCTATAAAATAAAATTCATCAGAAATAGGCATCTGAAATTCTTCTGCATTTACATTTTTACCATTTGGAAGAACTATGTCACCCTTTAAGGAAGTCCCATCTTTATATCTCCAATCTTCTGCACCTTCATAAATAGCAGTGTTAGGACATTCAGGTTCACATGCTCCGCAATTAATACAGTCTTCCGTAATTATTATAGCCATTAATTAAAATTCTTATATAAATTTGTTGCAAAAGTAATATGTATATAATTTTTTAACAAATAAAATGATTGATCTTAATTTAAAAATTAAAATTTTAAATGGATTGGGCGTTTATATTTCAAATATTATAACTAATAATCCTAAATCAAAATTAGATAATTTAACTGAATTAATAATTAATAAAAATAGATGGTTTGATGAGAAATCCATAATTTATTCTCTTAAAGCATGGAGTGATTTGCTAAAGTCAGATTTAATAGAAAAATGGATAGATATATATAAACTGAGTTCTATTAAAAAAAAGAAAACTATCGCATTGATCCTTCCCGGGAATATACCATTAGTAGGGTTTCATGATATTTTGTGCGTATGGATTTTAGATTACAAAGGAATTGTTAAACTATCTTCTAAAGATGATGTTTTAATTCCTTTCTTAACTGACTATTTAGAAAAGAAAAGTGGATTTAAATCATTTTTATATACTACCTCAAGCATTAAAAAATTTGATGCTGTCATAGCAACAGGATCAAACAACTCATCAGTATACTTTGAATATTATTTCTCTAAATACCCTAATATTATTAGGAAAAACAGAACGTCAGTTGCCGTTTTAGAAGGAGATGAAACAGAATTAGAATTAAATAATTTAGGTAAGGATATCTTACTTTATTATGGTCTTGGTTGTAGGAATGTTTCTAAAATATATATCCCAAAAGGGTTTAATTTAAAAAAAATATTTAAAGGCATTGAAGCTTTATCTCACATTATTAATAATTCTAAATATGCTAACAATTATTACTATAATAAATCTATTTTTTTAATAAATAAATATAATTTTTTAGATAATGGATTTTTTCTTTTAAAAAAAGATTTAAAGCTTTATGCGCCAATTTCATGTGCTTTTTATGAGTTTTATGATGACATTGAAGATCTTAAAAGAAAATTACATAATATTAGGGACAATCTTCAGTGTATAGTTTCCAAAAATAAAATTTTAAAAGGCATTTCTTTTGGATCAACTCAAAAACCTTCTCTTCAAGATTATGCAGACAATATTGATACAGTTAAATTTTTAATAAACATTTAAATGTTAAAAAAGATTTTAAATTTAATATATACTAATTTTAATAATAAAAAACTATTAGCAATATTTGCACTTTTAAATTAAACTTAGTAATTAAATTAAGTGTAAAATGAAGAAACATAATTTTAGTGCAGGTCCATCAATTCTTCCAAAAGAAGTATTTGAAGAAGCCTCCAAAGCAGTAATCAATCTTAACAATAAAAATTTATCTGTTCTTGAAATTTCTCACAGAAGTAATGATTTTATCTCTATAATGGATGAAGCATGTTCATTAGCACTCGAATTAACTGATTTGAAGAACAATGGTTATAAAGCTGTTTTTCTTCAAGGTGGGGCGAGCCTGCAATTTTTAATGGTTGCCTATAACTTTCTAAAAACAAAAGCAGGTTACATAAATACTGGAACATGGTCAGAAAAAGCTATTAAAGAAGCAAAATTATTTGGAGAAGTTATTGAAATTGCTTCCTCAAAGGATAAAAATTTTAATTACATACCAAAAGAAATTAAAATTGATAATAATTTTGATTATGTTCATTTAACTACAAATAATACAATATTTGGGACTCAGTTTCATAATTTTCCTGACACTAATTCAAGTTTAATTTCTGACATGAGTTCAGATATTTTTTCACGAACTATAGATTACTCTAAATTTGACTTATTTTATGCAGGAGCTCAAAAAAATACAGGTCCAGCAGGAACTACACTTGTTATTCTTAAAGAATCTCTATTGTCTGAAATAAATAAAAATGTACCTTCAATGTTAAGTTATAAAATTCATGCAGATAAAGAAAGTATGTTTAATACTCCTCCTGTTTTTCCAATTTATACTGCAATGTTAAATCTCAGGTGGATTAAAAAAAATGGAGGAATTAAAAACATAGAAAATCAAAATAGAGAAAAAGCTAATTTAATCTATAATGAAATCGATAATAACTCAAAATTTATAGGTTTTGCTGAAAAGGATGATAGAAGTTTTATGAATGTTACTTTTAATTTAACAAATTCAGAAGAAAAAGATATTTTTGACAAAATTTGTGAAGAGAATAATATAGTCGGAATAAATGGACATAGGTCTGTTGGAGGATATAGAGCTTCTATATATAATGCAATGGCTATAGAAAGTGTAGAAGTTTTAGTTGATTGTATGAAAAAATTTGAAAAATTATAATTATATGAAAATCTTAGCAAACGATGGAATTTCTGATACAGGAATTGATTTATTATCAAAAGCTGGCTTCGAAGTAATCACAGTAAATATTGCTCAAAATCAATTAATAAAATATATTAATAATAATAATGTTTCATGTTTACTTGTTAGAAGTGCGACACAAGCAAGAAAAGATTTAATTGATTCATGCCCTAAATTAAAATTAATAGGAAGAGGTGGAGTGGGAATGGATAACATTGATGTAGACTATGCAAAATCAAAAAACATACATGTTATAAATACTCCAGCCGCATCATCTTCATCAGTAGCAGAGTTAGTTATAGCGCATCTTTATGGTTGTGTTAGGTTTCTTTACGATTCAAATAGAAACATGCCTTTAGAAGGTGATAAAAATTTTAAAAATTTAAAAAAAATATACTCAAAAGGAATAGAGTTAAGAGGAAAAACCCTTGGTATAATAGGTTTTGGAAGAATAGGTCAAGAAGTTGCTAAACTTGCTTTAGGAATTGGTATGAAAGTAATTGCATCAGATAAATTTATTGATATGGGTAATATTAAAATTGACTTTTATAATAATGAATCCATGTCTTTTGAAGTGAAAACACAATCTTTAAATTCATTATACCGAGATGCAGACTTTATAACTTTACACATACCATCACAAAGAGAATATATTATTAATAAAGAAAGTATAAACTTAATGAAAGATGGTGTTGGAATAATTAATGCTGCAAGAGGAGGCATAATCAATGAAACTGACCTTATTGAGGCTCTTGATTCAAAAAAAGTTTCCTTTGCCGCTTTTGATACATTTGAAAACGAACCAAATCCAAATGTTAAGCTTTTAATGCACCCTAAAGTATCTCTTTCTCCTCATATTGGTGCAGCTACAGGTCAAGCTCAAGATAGAATTGGTGAAGAATTAGCAAACCAAATTATTAATTTATTTCAATAATTATTTTGAACATTAATAAGTTTAAACATAAATGGGGAATTAAATCTAATTTTCAATTAGCAATAATCTTCATAGTATTTGGAGTTACTGGATCTGCAAGTATTTTTTTAGGAGAACCCCTACTCTCTTTTTTAAATATTAACGAAGATTTATTTATGGATATTTATCTAGGCAAATACATTTTTATATTTATTAAAATCATTTTAATCTTTCCACTTTATCAAGTTTTACTATTAATTTTTGGAGCTATTTTCTTTCAGTTTACTTTTTTTTGGAATATAGAAAAGCAATTATTAAAAAAAATAGGTTTTAAAAAGTTTTTTTGAAAATTATTTAAATTAAACTTTTAAGTTTTTGAATTTTAGGATTAATTACCAATTGACAGTAGGGTTGATTAGAGTTTAAGTCATAATAGTTAATGTGTTCCTTTTCAGCTTCAAAAAAATCTTTTGCTAATTCAATTTTAGTTACAATCTCTTTATTCTTAAATATTGATTGTGATAATTTTTTGATAATATTTTCTGTAATTTTTTTTTGTTTTAAATCAGTATAAAAAACTGCTGATCGATATTGAGTTCCAAAATCATTTCCCTGTCTATTTAATTGAGTAGGATCATGTGTTTGAAAAAATATTAATAATAATTTATCTAACGAAATAATATTCTTATCAAATTCTATAGAAATAGCCTCAGCATGACCAGTTCTACCTGAACAAACCTCCTTATATGATGGGTTTTTTATATTACCTCCAATATAACCAGGAATTACTTTTTTTACCCCATCTACCCTAGTAAATATAGCTTCAGTACACCAAAAACATCCTCCTGCTAAGTAAATTTTAGAATTCATAATTTTTAAATATAACTAAATTTGTAATTTGATTTTTTAACAAGTAATCATTTAAATAACTAAATTAGTTTTAATTTATGTCATATATTTTATCAGCAAAAAATATAAATAAAAGTTACAATAATATTAATGTGCTTAATGACATAAACTTAAAAATAAAAAGCAATCAAATAACCACCATAGTAGGTCCTTCCGGAGCAGGAAAAACTACATTGCTCCAAATTTTAGGTACTCTAAACAAACCAGATGATTTAAAAAACCCTTCTCTTGAAATTGATAATATTAATATTTTTAAATTAAAAAACAATGACCTTTCAAAGTTCAGAAATAAAAAAATAGGTTTCATTTTTCAATTTCACGAATTACTTCCTGAATTTTCTGCCCTAGAAAATGTATGTATTCCTAAATTAATTTCTGGAGAAAGCTTTTATAAATCTCGTACTAAGGGTATTGAACTTTTAAGTGATCTTGGTCTAAAAAACAGAATTAACCATAAGCCCTCAGAACTGTCTGGCGGAGAACAACAAAGAGTAGCTGTAGCAAGGGCTTTGATAAATAATCCTAAAATTATATTTGCTGATGAACCAACTGGTAATTTAGATTCTGAAAATGCAGAAATATTACATCAATTATTTATAACAATAAAAGACAAAATTGGCTGCAGTTTTGTGATTGTAACACATAATAAAGATTTAACAAAAAAATCTGACCAAATAATTTCTCTAAAAGATGGGAGAATTATAAAATGAAAAGATTTGAAATTAAATCTTTTTTAGATGATAAAGCTTTTGAGTATGAATCTCCTTTATTTATAAACGAAGATCCTATTCAAATACCTCATAAGTTTTCTAAAAAGGAAGATATTGAAATTTCCGGTTTTTTAACTGCAATTATTTCTTGGGGTAATAGAAAAATTATAATAAAAAATGCAAATTCGCTTATGAATTTAATGGATAACTCTCCGTTCGATTTTATTCTTAATCACAACAAAAATGATTTAAATACTCTTAATAAATTTGTTCATAGAACATTTAATAATCAAGATTTATGTTTTTTTATTAAATCACTTTATAACATATATAAAAATAATGGAGGTTTAGAAAATGTTTTCAAAACAAATAAAGAATTTAAAAACTTAAATCATGTAATCCACAATTTTAAAAATATTTTCTTTTCTATTCCTCATCAAAAAAGAACTGAAAAACATATTTCAGACCCTTTAAAAGGTTCTGCTGCAAAAAGAATAAATATGTTTTTAAGATGGATGGTAAGATCTCCAAAAAAAGGTGTAGATTTTGGTTTATGGAAAAATATTGACTCTGGACAACTTTCTTGTCCTTTAGATATTCATTCTGGTAGAGTAGCGAGATCATTATCTCTTATTAAAAGAAAACAAAATGATAATTTAGCGTTAATGGAATTGGATTCAATACTTCGCAAGTTTGACTATAGAGATCCTGTAAAATATGATTTTGCATTATTTGGGTTAAGTAAATATGAAAAATTTCATTAAAACTTAATGAGAAATTTGTCTGATAAAATATCAAAAATTGGACCAGGAGCTTTGATAGCAGCAGCATTCATAGGGCCTGGAACAGTTACTGTTTGCTCTATCGCCGGAAACAGTTTTGGCTATTCCCTTTTATGGGCAATATTTACATCATTAATCATTGCTTTTATACTACAGGAGATGTCTATAAGAGTTGGTATAATTACTAAAAAAGGACTAACAGAATTAATAAAGGATGAAACTAAAAATTCATATTTAAAAAACACTTTGCTTATTTTAATTTTTACTGCAATTATTATAGGAAATACAGCATATGAAGCAGGAAATATTAGTGGTGCAATTCTTGGTATGGAATCATTAACTGGAACTCTTTCATATAATTTTAGAGATTTTAATATAAACTTGTTAAGTCTTATTATAGGGTCATTAGCATTTTTAGTATTATTTATTGGAAATTATAAATTATTAGAAAAAATTTTAATTTCTATAGTCATAATAATGAGTTTTTCTTTTGTCATATCTGCAATTATAACAAAACCAGATATAAATAAAGTAATCGAAGGTTTTATTACATTAAAAACTCCTGAAAATAGTTTTTTAACAATTTTAGGTTTAATTGGAACAACTGTTGTTCCATATAATATCTTCTTGCATTCGTCATTGGTAAAAAAAAAATGGAAAAATCCAAAAGATCTGAAAATAGCTAAAATAGATTTATTAATAGCGATTATTATGGGAGGTCTAATTTCAATAAGCATTATCATAACATCAGCAAGTATTTCTTCAATCTCTATTTCAAGTGCAGCAGATTTAGCTTTAAGTCTTGAACCTATTTATGGTAGTTTTTCTAAATTTTTAATATCATTAGGAATGATTTCAGCAGGTTTGACAAGTGCAATTACAGCTCCTTTAGCAGCATCATTTGTTGCATGCGGCTGCTTTGGTTGGAGAACCGATCTTAAATCATTAAAATTTAGATCTATTTGGATTATAATTTTAATAATTGGAACTATTATTTCCAGTACCGGAATTAAATTAGTCCTAATTATTCAATTTGCACAAATAGCAAATGCAGTATTATTACCAGTAATTATATTTATATTGTATTATATAATGAATAATAAGAAAATATTTGGATCTTATTCAAATTCATTTTTTCAAAATTTGATTGGTTTTTTAATAGTTTTTTTAACTATTTTCTTGAGTATAAAATCCATATCTACCTTAATTTAAATATAAAATGAAAATTGATATAAATGCTGACGTAGGAGAAGGTTGCCTTGATTATGAAGAGTTATTTTCATTAATATCTTCATGTAATATAGCTTGCGGTGGTCATATTGGAGATGATATATCAATAAAAAAATCAATTAAACTGGCTATTAATCATGATGTTAAAATTGGTGCTCATCCATCATTTCCTGATAAATTAAATTTTGGAAGAAAAATAATAAAAATTTCAAGTAGTGATTTGGAAAGAAGCTTAACATCTCAAATAAATTTGGTAATTAAAATTGCAAAAGATCATAATAAAAGAATTCATCACGTAAAACCTCATGGAGCCCTTTATAATAAGGCATTTTATGATTTTAAAACTTGTGAAACAATTATTAGTTGTATAAAAAAATTACCCTATGAAGTTACTTTATTTTCTCAATACAAGTCATTACTTTCAAGTTTAGCAGGTGAAAATGGAATTAAAATTTATAATGAAGTTTTTATTGATAGAGAATATAATGATGATTTATCTCTTGTTAGTAGAGAAAATAAAAATGCTATAACTCATGATCTCAACATAATTAATAAAAAGGTATTAAATATTATTAAAAATAAATTAATAACTAGTATTAATAACGTTGTAATGAAAGTTAAAGCAGATACTTACTGTATTCATGGTGATAATCCTAATGCACTAGTTATCATGAAGTCATTAATATCATTTTTAAATTCACATAAGATTAGTTTAAAATGAAAACAAAAGAATATAAATTGTCTTTTTTTTTATATAATGAAAATTCTATTATAATTGAGTGGCCAAAAATTATTAGTGAAAATATTCTAAAAGATATCTTAAATTTTTCAAACAAACTTCTAAAACTTAAGACTATTCATTCAACAATAAATGGATACAACTCATTATTAATTATATATAAATCAAATATTATGTCATTTGATAAAGAAATTTTTAAACTAAAAAGCTTGTATGAAAATAAATTAAGAAATTTAATCTTAAATAATAAAAATTGGAAAATTCCAGTATGTTATGAAAAAAAACATGCTCCAGATATATCTTATGTTTCAAAAAAACTTAATTTATCATTAAAAGAAATTGTAAGACTTCATAGTTTAAAAAAGTACAGGTTGTTTTTCATAGGCTTTCTTCCTGGATTTTTATACTTAGGAAAGCTTCACAATAAACTTAAAATTCCCAGAAAAACAAGTCCTTCAACAAATTATCAGCCTGGATCTGTTGGAATTGCTGATAATCAGACAGGAATTTATCCTAATATTAGTCCTGGAGGATGGAACATTATTGGAAATACTCCCATCACTCTTTTTGATCCATCATCTACACAACCATGTTTTGCTAAAAGTGGTGATACTATAGAGTTTTATTCAATTAATGAAAAAGAATATAATCTTATAAAACAAAAATCAAAAGACAATTTAAATTTTATAAATGATTTAAATGATTAAAATTTTAGAACCAGGTTTATACTCTTCAATTCAAGATAAAGGGAGAGATAATTTTCAAAAATATGGAGTTCCTATTTCTGGCTGTATGGATGTAAAATCATCAAATTTTGCTAACTTTTTATTAAATAATCCAGAAAATGCTGCTCTTATTGAAGCAACTCAATTTGGCCCTAAAATATTATTTAATGTGCCTACATATATTTCAATTACAGGTGCTGATATGAATCCATCAATTAATAATAAAAAAGTATTGATGAATAAAGCTATAAATATTCACAAAGGTGATGTTTTAAATTTAGGTAATTCTAAAAATGGATTAAGGTCATATATAGCAGTTAAAGATGGCATAAAATCTGACTTAATGTTAGGAAGCAGGAGTTTTTATCATGGAATTAGTCCAAAATTTAAATTAGAGAAAGGAGATGAATATTTAATAACTTCAATTTATAAGAAATTAAATACTCTTTCAAAAATTAACCTAAAAGCCAATTATAAAAATAAATCTCTTTCGGTTTTTAAAGGACCAGAATTCAAATATCTATCTGAAAATGAAAAAAATTTCTTACTTAAAAATTACTTTAGAATTTCAAATGAGAATAATAGAATGGCATATAAACTCAAAGAAAAGCTAAAAAATAAATTAAAATCAATAATTACCTCTCCAGTATTACCTGGAACAATTCAGTTAACTCCTGGGGGAGAAATAATTATATTAATGAAAGACTCTCAAGTAACTGGGGGTTATCCTAGAATTTTTCAATTAAAAGAAGAGTCTATAAATCTTATTGCTCAAAAAAAAGTAAATGATGTTATAAAATTTAAAATTATTTAAATCTTTATATAAAAAAAAGACTGTATAAAGAATTGTTTATTATTTTTACAAAATATACAAAGAAAGACTCTTAGCATTAGCATGAATCTGATCCTAAAAAATGCAATTATAGTAGATTCTAAGAGCAAATTTCATTTCCAAAAAAAAGACATTTTAATTGAATCTGGAATAATTAAAGAAATTGATAATGACATTAAATTAAATGATGAAAAAGTAATATCATTTAAAAATCTTCATGTTTCAAATGGATGGTTTGATAGTTCCGTTTCATTTGGGGAACCAGGTTTTGAAGAGAGAGAAACTCTAGAAAATGGTCTTAAAGCATCAAGTAAATCAGGGTTTACTGATATCATTTTAAATCCTAATACAAATCCTGTAATTGACTCTCATTCGTCTGTTAGTCATATATATAAAAAAACAAATAATTCAGCTACTAAGGTTCATGTTTTAGGTTCTATAACAAAGCAATGTTTAGGAGATGAAATGGCTGAACTATATGATATGCATATTGCTGGAGCTGTAGCTTTTGGAGATTATAAAAAAACATTAAATAATTCTAATATTATGAGAATAGCTCTTGATTATGTTCAAAGTTTTAATGGTTTAATAATGTCCTATCCGTGTGATTTTAATCTTAGTAAAGAAGGGCTGATGCATGAAGGGGAAATTAGTTTAAACCTTGGTCTTAAAGGTATTCCTGAAATTGCTGAAACATCAATTTTAGCGAGAAATTTAGAAATTCTAGAATATACTAATGGAAAAATTCACTTCCCATTTATTTCATGTGAAAAAAGTTTAAATATGATTAGAAAGGCAAAAAAAAATGGTTTAAATGTAACTTGTGGTGTGTCTATTGCACACCTTTATTATACTGAAGAATCTCTTATTTCCTACAATTCTAATTTCAAAATATTTCCTCCATTAAGAACTAAAAAAGACAGGGAAGCTCTTAGAAAAGGTTTATTAGACGGAACTATTGATTTAGTTTCTAGTATGCATGAGCCAATAAATATTGAAAATAAAAAAGTTGAATTTTCTAGGGCAATAGAAGGGTCAATTGGTTTAGAATCTTTTTTTGGCATACTAAACAACATATTTACTCTTGAAAAAACTATTTCATTTTTAACTAATGGAAAAAATTTATTCAATATTAAAAATTCAAAATTAGAAATCGGAGAAAAAGCTTGTTTAACAATGTTTTGTCCTGATACAATTTATGAGTTTAATGAAAAAGATATTATATCTAAATCAAAAAACTGCGCTTTTATCAATTCATCACTAAAAGGAAAAGTTTTTGGCATAATTAATGGAGAAAAATTAGTAACAAATAGTGAGTGAGATTTTAAATTATAAAATTCAAAAAGCAGATAAATTCCCTAATAAATGTGGTGCAATTTTTTTAATTCATGGTTATGGAAGTAATTCTGAAGATCTTTTTTCTTTTAAAGCTTATTTACCCAAAAATCTTACAATAATTTCGTTAGAAGCTCCAATTCAAATTGAAACAGAAAGTTTTGCATGGTATTCTATTAATTATAATCAAAATTTTGAAAAATGGTCAAATAATGAAGAAGCTATAAAATCAATAAAAAAAATCTATGAGACAATAAATTTTCTTACAAATAAACATAATTTAAATAATCATGATATTACTCTTATAGGTTTTAGTCAAGGAGCCATTTTAAGTTGGGCTATTGGCTTTAATTATCCAAAATTTATAAGAAGAATTATAGCTCTAAGTGGTTATATTAATGAAGAATTAATTACTAAAAATGATATTACTTTCAAAGCATTTTCTTCTCACGGAACAGTAGATCCCATAATACCAGTTAATTGGGCTAGAAATACAATAAAAAAACATATAAAAAAAGGTTGTGAAGATTTAATTTATAATGAATACGATGAAGGTCATACTTTATCGGAAAAAAATTTAATAGATTTTTTAAATTGGATAAAAAAAACTTCTTTTAATTAGATTTTATTTTTAAATTATCATATGCTAAAAAAATGTTTTTAGGTAGTGTTTTAGAAACTTCCTCATGAAAGCCCATTAAATGGCTTATATGGGTTAAATAAGCTTTATTGGGATTGATTTTTTTTATTAAAGAAATTGATTCTTCAAGATTCATATGATTTGGGTGTTCTTTTTTTCTTAATGAGCTAATAACCAAAACATCAAGTTTTTTAAGTTTTTTTAATTCTTTTTCTTTAATTGTTTTAATATCTGTTAAATAGGCAAAATCATCAATTCTATAACCCGTTACTGGTATTGAGTTATGCATAAAATTAATAGGGATAATTTTTTTGCCAAACAAATTAATCAATTCATTAGGTTTTATATAATTAATCTTAACTGAAGGTGCTCCTGGGTATTTATCTTTATTTGAAAAAATATAACTAAATCTTTTGGATAAATCCTTTATTACTCTTTTTGTTCCATAAATTGAAATATCTCCTTGTTTAAAGTAAAAAGGTCTTATATCATCTAATCCCGCAGTATGATCTGCATGTTCATGAGTAAAAAACAATGCATCTAATTTTTTAATATTATTTAAAAGCATTTGTTGTCTAAAGTCTGGTCCACAATCAATTACAATATTAAAATCTTTCCATTGAATTAAAACGGAAACTCTCAGTCTTTTATCTCTTTTATCTGAACTTAAACAAACAGGATGGTCACTACCTATGATTGGCACACCTTGAGAAGTTCCTGTTCCTAAAAAAGAAATATCTAACATTTAAAACAAATTTAAATAATTGTTAAGTAATGATAGGAAGTTTGTATTTTTGAACCAAATAATTAAAATTTAAACTATGGTAGCTGAAATACCAGGAGATGTAGGTTTTGATAACAGACCTTCGATTGATGCTAAAGCTCTAAGAATTAATTTAAATGAATTTATATATGGAACTTTTGCTGAAATCGGTGCTGGACAAGAAGTTGCTAGGCATTTTTTTAGAGTTGGAGGAGCTTCTGGGACTATAGCTAAAACCATAAGCGCGTATGACAAAAATTTCAGTGATAATATATATGGAGAAGAAGATGATAAGAGATATGTAACTGAAACAAGATTAAAAAAAATGTTGGATCATGAAATGGCTCTTTTAGAAGATAGAATTCCTAAAAAAGACCATCCAAATAAATTATTTTTTACTCTTGCAAATACTGTTACAACTATTGATTTTGCAAAAAAATATAAAGGACATGGTTGGATGGGAATTCGTTTTCAAACAAAATCTAATGAACCTTACAGTGAAATAAGTCTTCATATAAGATTTCATCATCAAGAAGCTAGACTTCAGCAAGAAGTTTTAGGTTATATGGGAGTTAATTTAGTTTATGGAGCTTTTTATAAGCATAATGACCCAAAACGTTTATTAAGATATCTTTATGATCATATAGATACTGATGGGCTCAATGCAGGATTTCTTCCAATAGAAATTGATACTATAAACTTTTCAGGCCCAGTTTTTAAAGATGTTGATAACAGATTGATGAGTCTTGAATTAATTCGAAATGGAATGACTGATGCAGTAATGTTTGACTCAAATGGCAATAATATTTTACCAGCTAGAATTCTTTATAAAAAAAATATTTTAGCATTGAGAGGAAGTTTTCGTCCTGTCACAAAAGTTAATATAGACATGTTTGAAAAATCATTCGAAATTTTTCAAAAAGAAAATAATGTTGATTTTAAAAATACAGAAGTCATTTTTGAAATAACTCTTTCAAATTTGAGTGCCAATGGTGAAATTGATGAAAGTGACTTTATGGATAGAGCCAAGCTTCTATGTTCTCTCGGTCATACAGTAATGATCTCAAAATTTAAAGAATATTATAAATTAGTAGATTACTTCTCTAATTATACCTCTGAACAAGTTGGTCTTACAATAGGTGTTAACAATTTTGTAGATATATTTGATGAAAATTATTACAACGATTTAAGTGGTGGTATACTAGAAGCTTTTGGTAAAATGTTTCATAACAACTTAAAGGTATACCTATATCCAATGAAAAATCAAGAAACCAATGAAATCATTAATAGCAACAACCTTATTCTTCACCCGAGAATGAAAGAGTTTTATAAATTTTTCAAATACAATGGTAAAATTGTAGATATATTTGATTTTGAGTCTAAACATTTATCAATATTTTCCAGGGATATTCTTGAAAAAATTAAAAAAGGTGAAAAAGGTTGGGAAGAAAAACTTCCTGAAGGTATTTCTGATTTAATTACTAAACAAAAAATGTTTGGTTACAAAAAAAA
>CETH01089975.1_pt1 | contig 26063 bp, 26 predicted proteins | sample 361461 | NCBI WGS metagenome assembly CETH01 (sample SAMEA2622695, study PRJEB7988) | marine metagenome | isolation source: saline water (ENVO:00002010), including
AGAACAAAATAAATCACCTAAAAAATGGGGAAGAGCTTCTAATGACCCAAGAAATAAGAAAGCTTAGTTAAGATTATCTAAACTTATCTACAAAATTTTCTATGAGCCTGCCTGAAATTGATATATCACCAGTAGGTACCTGAGGAAGTTTTGAGTAGTGGAACCAATCAGCAGAATCTATTTCTAATCCATCCGGGGCAATCTCACCTTCAGAATAAATTGCATTAAATCCTAGCATTAGTTGGCTAGGAAAAGGCCATGATTGACTGCTAAAATATGCTATATCCTTAACTTTTATATGTACTTCTTCCATTATTTCACGATGAACTGCTTCTTCTGCAGTTTCTCCAGGTTCTATAAATCCAGCTAAGGTACTATAAAACTTTGGGGGAAAACTGTTATTACGGGCTAAAAGTAATTCTTCTCCTTTAGTGACTAGCATAATTACACAAGGTGAAATCCTTGGATAAATCAGTAACTTATTACAAGAGCAGAACATTGCCCTTTCTTCTTTATGTATTTTCATTTTCTTACCACAAGAACCACAAAATTGGTTTTGTTTAAACCAATTAGAAATTTGTAAACTTCTTGAACATAAATTAAATATATTATCACCCATTGTTCCTAACAAATTTCTTAAAGAGGTTAATGTTGTTTCTTTCATTAAAGGGCTTTCAGGAATAAGACTGATTACATAACAAGGCTTATCTTCAAGATAACCTACGAATAATCTATAGCTCTCTTCCATCTGAGACCACTTTAATTCATCTTTATCTAGAATGGCTAAAATAGAATTTTTTGTAGTTAAGAATTCTTGATCCTTTAAGATTATGAACAATTCATCATTATTTAACTTATTTATATTTTCAGGGACAAACTTAGAAGTTTTATTTAAAATTAGCATCTTTTAGAAGAATAACACATTAAAAGGCAACTATATGGAAGAAATAATCTTAAATGAAGGAATGTTGGTATCAGGAATAATTCTAGCCATTAGTTTTATATTAATTTTTACAGAAACACTACATGGATTTCATAGAGTTAAAGTAGCAATGGCAGGTGCTGCTGTAATGTTAATAGTAGGTCAATTATATGGTTTCTATACGCCAGAAGCAGCTTTTGAGGCTGTAGATTGGAACGTAGTTTTTCTTCTTGGTTCAATGATGGCAGTAGTGGCTATTATGATTAATTCAGGTGGCTTTGAAGTTCTTGCAGCCAATATAGGAAAGATTGCTAAAGGAAGGCAGTTTATGCTTCTTGCTCTTCTTGGTACGGCTGTAACTGTAATTTCATTATTACTTGATAACGTAACAACCGTCGTTATTTTTGGACCACTAATCGTATTGATCTGTCAAAAGATGAGGGTTAGTGCAATACCTTACTTAATGGCTGCAGCATTATTATCAGATACTGGAGGCGTAGCCACATTGGTAGGCGACCCCCCAAATTTAATGATTGGATCTGCATTTGATATAGCGTTTATGCCCTTTGCTTATAAGATGTTTCCTATAGTTTTTGTAGCTTGGATAGCAACACTTTTCTTTATGAAATTTCTATTTAAGAAAGAATTAGCAATTGTTCCAGAGGGTAAATTTGAAGATTCTATTCCATACAAAGATAAGTCTCTTTGGAATAAATCACTTTCAATTTTAGGATTAATGGTAATTCTCTTTATTATTCATAATACGATCCATTGGGAACCCTGGATGGTAGCAGGCACAGGCTTAATTCTTTTAACTATCCTAGCAAAGGAAATTGAATTTGAAGATGTGATGAAAAATATGACTCATGAAATACCTCTACTTATGTTTTTTGTAGCTTTATTCATGCTTGTTGGTGGAGTAGAGGAAAGTAAATTTCTTGAATATCTTGGCCAATTTATCATTCCATTCTTAATTGATCCTGTTACCGGTGAAGTTATACAAGAAAATTTCATGATGACTTGTATCATATTAATGTGGGTTGCGGCTGTAATGTCTGCAGCAATAGATAATATCCCCTTTACTGCGGCGATGATTCCTATTATTGCTTCTTTAGAAACAGTTGGTGTAAATATTGCAGCATTATGTTGGTGTCTTGCGATAGGAGTTGGAATGGGCGGAAATGGTACTCATATAGGTTCAACAGCTAACGTATATATAGTTACTGTTTCTGAGAAACTTGCCAAAACAACAGGAAATCCTGATATGGCAATTACGCCTCTCAAATGGGCAAAAAAAGGATTACCTGTGATGCTTTTGACCTTAGTGATATGCACAATAATCATGTATCTATTTTTTGACTATTACGCTTTACCTCTGCACCCTTAATGAATCATAGATTTTGTGTTGCTCCTATGATGGATAAGACCGATCGTCATGAGCGTTACTTGCTTAGAACTATAACCAATGAATCCTTACTATACACTGAGATGATCCATGCAAATGCAGTTATACAAGGTGATACAGCTAGTCTTTTAAAATATCATCCAAATGAACACCCTTTGGCCATTCAACTTGGTGGATCTGATCCTGATATTTTAGCTGAAGCAGCCAAGATTTCTGAATTATTAGGTTATAAAGAAGTTAACTTAAATGTAGGCTGTCCTAGTAATAAAGTACAAAAAGGGGAATTTGGGGCTATCTTAATGAAACAACCAAAACTTGTTGCTAAATGTATTAAAAAAATAAAAAAATCTATTTCTATTCCGGTAACAGTTAAATGCAGAATAGGTGTTGATGATATGGATGAAAAAAAAGACCTTAATTTCTTTATAAAAGTAGTAAATAATGAAGGATGTGATGCCTTTATCATTCATGCAAGGAAGGCTTGGTTAAATGGTTTAAGTCCAAAAGAAAATCGCGAGATTCCACCTTTAAATTATAATAGGGTTTATAGACTTAAAGATAAATTTCAAAAAGTTAAGATTATTATTAATGGAGGAATAACAACTCTAGATCAATGTAAAAAACATTTATCGTTTGTTGATGGTGTTATGATGGGAAGAGAAGCTTACACTAATCCCTATATATTAGAAAATGTAGATAGAGATTTGTTTGGCAAGAAAAAACAAAAAAAATCTAGAGAAGATATTCTTATAGAGTACCTTCCCTATTTAAAGAAAGAATATGAAAATGGAACCAAGCTTTCTTTAATAACTAAACATCTATTTGGTTTATTTAAAGGCATTCATGGTGCAAAAGAGATTAGAAAATTTCTGGCTGGAATTGATTTAGTTCAAGATCCTATTGGGCAATTTGAAAAGGTAATTATTGGATACAATAAGTGATTAAAAAAATAAAGGATTTATTTACTAATGTATCTTCTGTTGAAGTAGAAGATGAAGATAAATTAATTGTTCTTAACAATGCGTGTGCAGCTCTTTTAATTGAAGTAGCTTTTGCCGATAAAGTATTTAATGAATTAGAAATATCTTCACTTAAATTATCGTTGAAAGAAATTTATAACATAGAAGAAGAGACTATAGAGAATTTGGTATTAGAAGCAGAAGAAACCGTTGAGCAATCAACTTCTCTATATGAGTATACTAAGTTAATAAATAATGAATTCTCTTATAATGATAAGCTGTTACTCCTAGAAAGACTCTGGGTAATAGCTTTTTCTGATGATAATCTAGATAAACATGAAGAATATTTAGTAAGAAAAATATCAGATTTAATTCATATTAGTCATTCTGATTTTATAAGACTAAAGTTAAAAGCAAGAGACAATTAGTCTTCAAAGCCAAAATCAATAAAATCATCTTCTATAAGTCCATCATTTATCTCAAAATTCCTATTTTGAAAATAAGAATCTCTAAAAAAAATATAATCATCTCCCATTACTATTTGCTCTAATCCTAAATATCTTGATCTTCTATCTAATAATTCAACTGCTGTTAATTCATAGCTTGTTCTGTGATGATTAATCAATAGCAGAGGTGTAAGAAAGGCATCAGGTATCTTTGAAACAACATCTCTAAGAGAGCTTGGCCCTAATACGGGTAGAACAATATATGGGCCATGGTCTACTCCCCACTTAGCAAGTGTTTGTCCAAAATCTTCGTCATGTTTCATTAAACCTAAATCGCTAGCAACATCAACCATTCCAGCTAAACCAATAGAAGAATTAATAAAGAATCTAAGTAAATCAGAAAGACCATCTTTAAATTTTCCTTGAAGGAAATTATTTAAAGATATATTGATATCTTCTATATTGCTTGTGAAATTAGAAATTCCAACTTCAAGAAAATCTGGTGTTATTGTCTTGTAGCCCTTAGCTATAGGAACTCCTATCGCATTATCAATGGACTGATTAAATTGATGAGTTTTTTTATTTATTTCTATAAATGGATCTTTCTCACTATAAAGAAGCGGTGAAGCAAGAAAAAAAACTAATATGAGTAACTTTCTCATTGATTTATGTAGGGAATTACAGAATTATTATCCTTTTTTAGTCGCTCAACTTCTATTAATACCTTGCCTACAATGTCCTGAAATATGTCATTAAAAAACTGACCGTCAATTAATTCATTGCTAGAAGCTGCTTCTACTAAAGGTATTTGCCCTAATAGTTTAATACCATAATTATCAATAAGTTCTTTAGAACCATTTTTCCCAAAAATGTAATATTTCTTTTTAGATTCAGGCTGGAACCAGCTCATATTTTCAACAAGACCTAGAATAGGCACTTTTAGTTTATTAACCATTTCAATGCCTTTTTTACAGTCTGTTATGGCAACTTCATGAGGCGTAGTGACAATTAACGCAGCAGTTAAAGGTATTTTTTGAAGTAATGTAAGTTGAACATCTCCTGTGCCAGGAGGGGTATCTATAATTAAAAAGTCTAAAGCACCCCAATTAGTTTGAGATAATAATTGCATCATTGCACCGCTGACCATAGGTCCTCTCCATATTACAGGAGTTTTTTCACTATTAATTAAACCCATAGACATAAATTTTATTCCATTAGTATTTAACGGTTCCATAATTTCTTGATTAGAAACTTTTAATTCTTCTCCAGATGTATTGAGAATCTTAGGTAGGCTTGGTCCATAAATGTCTCCATCTACTAACCCTACTTTATAGCCTTGTTGGGAAAGGTATAACGCAATATTGGATGCTACAAATGATTTACCGACGCCGCCTTTAGCAGAAAAAATTCCAATTAAATTCTTAGTTCTTCGTAAAGACTCAGGAATTCTTATTTTATTTGAGTTACTCATAATTCATTAACAGTATCAATAAGATTTAATCTAAGTGAGATATAATAATGTTTATTCTAGGCAATCTATTTTTTGACGCAATATGTCTACACGTAAAAATATAAGAAATATATTAGTTACTACTGCACTGCCCTATGCAAATGCTCCTCTACATTTAGGTCATATACTGGAACATACTCAGTCAGATATATGGGTCAGATATCAAAGACTTATAGGAAATAGATGTGTTTTTGTTTGTGCTGATGATGCACATGGAACACCGATCATGTTAAAAGCTAACGAGCTGAATATTGAACCAGAAACTTTAATTAAAGAAATGTATCAAAATCACGTAAATACTTTTAATTTGTACAATATAAGTCATGACAATTACCACACAACTCATAGTAAAGAAAATCAGATTCTTTCTGAAAGAATCTTTAACTCCCTTAACAACAATGGATTGATTGAAAGTAAAAAAATAGAGCAATTATTTGATACTGCTAAAAAAATGTTCTTATCTGATCGCTATGTTAGGGGTGCGTGTCCTAAGTGTTCTGCGAAAGATCAATATGGTGATAATTGCGAAGTTTGTGGATCTACTTATGAAGCAACAGAACTAATAGAGCCAATATCTGTTCTGACTAATACAAAACCTATTATTAAAGAATCAGAACACCTTTTCTTTAAATTAAGTACCCTCAAAAGAAAAATAGTAAATTGGTTACGTAATTCAAGAATTCAAACACCAGTTCATAATAAATTAGAAGAATGGTTAAAAGAAGAACTAAAAGATTGGGATATTAGTAGAGACTCACCATACTTTGGTTTTGAAATACCTGGATTTAAAAATAAATACTTTTATGTTTGGCTAGATGCACCAATTGGTTATTTAGCAAGTCATATGAATTATCTTAATAAACAGAAATCTGATAAATTTGAAGAATTTTGGGATAAAGGATCTAATTCTGAAATATATCATTTTATAGGGAAGGACATTGTATACTTTCATACTTTATTTTTTCCAGCTATGCTTGCTGAATCTGATTTTAAAACTCCTTCTGGGGTTTTTGTTCATGGTTTTTTAACACTTGAAGGTCAAAAAATGTCTAAATCAAGAGGAAATTTTATTTCTGCAGAAGAATTTATAAGTGTTATAGATGCAGAATATTTAAGATATTATTTTGCTTCTAAACTAAGTACCGGTGTTGATGATATTGATTTAAATCTTGAAGATTTAAGACAAAAAGTAAACTCAGACTTAGTAAATAAGTTTGTAAATATAGCAAGTAGATCTGCTAAATTTATTAATAATGATTTTAATAGTCAACTTTCTAAAAATGTAGATGAAGATTTGTTAGATGAATTTATAAAAACCTCAGAAGATATATCTTTAATGTATGAAAACCTAGAGTTAAGTAAGGTAGTAAAAGAACTAATGAAGTTAGCTGATAAAGCCAATCAATATGTAGATAAAATGCAACCATGGATTTTAATAAAAGAAGAAAAGAATGCAGATTTAGTACATCAAATTTGCAGTACAGCTATTAACTTATTTAGAATTCTAGCCATAATGCTCCAGCCAATTACTCCTCAGTTAGCAGAAAAAGCATACAGTTTTTTGAATGATGATCCAGATTGGAATTCAATACATAAGCCTCTTGTAGAACATAAAATTAATAAATTTACTCCTCTTATATTAAGACTTGAAGAAAATCAGATTGATCAACTAATGGAGTTTAAGAATGCATGAGATAAATATTGAAGACTTTATGAAGATAGACTTAAGGGTCGCAAGAATTAAAAAAGCTGAAGAAATAGAAGAAGCAAATAAATTACTTAAGTTAGAATTAGATCTGGGCCAATTGGGAACTAAAACAGTTTTTGCTGGAATCAAATTATTTTATAATCCAGAAGTATTAATCAACAGGATGGTTATTTGCGTTAACAATTTAGAATCTAGAAAAATGCGATTTGGGATTTCTGAAGGAATGATACTTGCTTCAGGAGATGATGAAACAGGAATTTTTATTTTATCTCCAGATAAAGGCGCCGAACCTGGAATGAAAGTGAGATAATATGAATACTAAAACAGACATAATAGTAATAGGTGCAGGGCCGGTTGGATTATTTACCGTTTTTGAAGCTGGTCTCTTAGGACTTGAGTGCATTCTTATAGATAATTTAGATAAAGTAGGAGGCCAATGTGCAGAGTTATATCCAGGAAAACCCATTTATGATATACCTGGTGTACCGTTCCAAACAGCACAACAACATGTAGATGCCCTTTTAAAGCAAATTGAACCCTTTGAACATACAATCCATTTAAATCAAAGAGTTAACTCCTTAGAAGAAATAACAAAGGAAGATATTCCTTCTTGGAAAGTCACTACTTCCGAAGGTAATTCATTTACTGCTAAAAGTTTAATAATAGCTGCAGGTGCTGGATCTTTTGAGCCAAGAAGACCACCTAACATTGAAGATCCTGATAGATACCTAAATAAAGGATTGTCTTATTCAGTTAAGAACAAAGAAATGTATCAAAATAAAGACTTGATAATTTTTGGTGGAGGAGATAGTGCTCTTGATTGGACCGTGGAGCTAGCAGATATAACAAAATCACTTAAATTGGTTCATCGAAGAGACGCATTTAGAGGCGTTCCAAATACTGAAGCTCAAATGAGAGAATTAGTTAAAAAAGGAAAAGTAGAGTTAAAAACTCCATTCGTTATTGAAAATCTAATCTCTGACAAAAAAATATCTGGCGTAACTCTAAAAAACTTTGAAACAAAAGAAACAGAAGATATTAACTGTGATGAAATACTTTTTTTATTTGGTTTAAACAAGAAACTGGGTCCTATAATTGATTGGAATTTAGATTTAGATGGAAAAAAGATTAAAGTGGATACTGAAAAGTTCCAGACTAATGTGAACGGAATTTTCGCTGTTGGAGATATAAATAACTATCCAGGTAAATTAGATTTAATTCTATGTGGTTTTCATGAAACTACCTTAGCCGTTCAAGAGGCTTATAGAAGAAGCTATCCAGGAGAAAAGGTTCCTTTTGCCTATACAACTTCAAATCATAAATTACAAAGAAAATTAGGTGTTTCTGAATGAGTTTATTTTTTTCTTTTCGCGCTTGCCTTCAATCTTAAAGAGTTTATTTTTATAAAGCCTGTTGCATCTCTCTGATTGAACGCTTCATGGTCGTCTTCAAAAGTAACTATTTTTGGATTATAAAGGCTATTCAAAGATGATCGTGATTTAACTATTACATTACCCTTATACAAACCAATTTTTACAGAGCCAGTTACAAGTTCTTGTGATTTATCTATAAAAGCTTGTAAAGCCTCTCTTTCTGGACTCCACCAAAAACCATCATAAATTAACTGTGCATATTTAGGCATTAGCTCGTCCTTAAGATGTCCTGTTTGTGCATCTAGGCATATTGATTCAATTGCTCTATGTGCCTTTAAGAGAACAGTTCCACCAGGCGTTTCATAACAGCCTCTAGATTTCATTCCTGTAAATCTATTTTCAACAAGATCCAATCTCCCTATTCCATTTTTTCCAGCTATATTATTTAAATTAGATAGTATCTTAAAAGCAGATAATTTTTTTCCGTTTAACCCAACTGGGTCACCATTTTCAAAATCTATTTGGATCTCTTCTTCTTGATCAGGGGCATTAAATAGAGAAGAAGTACGTTTCCATATTGATTCAGGTGGAGATACGGATGGGTCCTCTAGAATTTCGCCCTCATAAGATGTATGTAGAATATTTTCATCAGTAGAATATAAAGGTTCATCAGGACCTGAATTAATATCAATCTGATTTGTTTTACAGTAATTTACTAACTCAGCTCTAGAAACGAAATCCCATATTCTCCATGGAGCTATGACTTTGATAGACGGGTTAAGTGAATAGGCTCCTATTTCAAACCTTACTTGATCATTGCCTTTGCCTGTGGCTCCGTGTGCAATAGCATCAGCACCCTCTTCTCTAGCTATTTCTATCATTCTTTTACTAATTAAAGGTCTTGCAATGGAAGTGCCTAATAGATATTCACCTTCATATAGAGTATTAGCTCTAAACATCGGAAAAATATAATCTTTAACAAATTGATCTTTTAAATCTTCAATTATTACCTTCGTAGCACCAATTGTGTTGGCTCTTTTATTAACTAGATCTGCATCATGATCCTGACCTAAATCAGCTGTGAATGTAATTACTTCAGCTCCATAATTTTCCTTCAACCAATGAAGAATTACTGTGGTATCAAGCCCACCTGAATAGGCTAAAACTATTTTATTAAATTTCTTAGTACTCATGAGAGGCGCGTATTGTATACATACTTATTAAAAAAACTAGTTTGGTTTTGTAGAATTAATTAAAGTTTAAGATGATATTTAAGTTCATTCAAATAAGTTTCGTATTTCTTCCATTGATTAACCCCTTTTGTATTTATTGGCAATCTGACTTGTTCAGAGCTTGCCGTTTTAATCGCCCTTTTGGTTTTATAAAACTCGAGTGTAGAAGGTTCAAAATCTAATTCACAAAATTTAAGAAGATCTTTTGTTAAGGTTTCTTGATTTTCTAGTAAATCCTCATGTTGGATTCTAAAGATAAATCCAGGCAAAACATCATCCCAGTGATTCATTAGATCTACATAATTTATATAATAACGAGCAATTTCAGATAAATCATAAGTAAATGCTTGACCTCTAGCAAAAAGTTGTTTGAAGCAGCTAAAACAAGTATCCATAGGGTTTCTCCTTGCATCAATAACTTTAGCATTTGGAAGTATCATTTTAATTAAACCTATGTGGCTGAAATTATTTGGCATTTTATCAATAAAGTAAGGTTTCCCAGATCTTAAAAAGTTAGTTTCTTCCATAAAAGACTTACCAAGTTGATTTAGGTCAGATGATTTTAAGGTACCGATTATTTCTGGATAAGCAGTTTTTTCTTTAGTGCTATTTCCTAATTTTCTAGCTATATTCATTATGTTAGGAAGCTCCATAGTTCCTTCAACTTTGCTATGTGATGCAAGAATTTGTTCAATTAAAGTTGATCCAGATCTAGGTAATCCAACTATAAAGATAGGAGCTTTCGAAGTATTTCCTGAATTTTTATACTCTTCAAATTTATTGACAGTAAAAAAAGATTTTAACCTTCCTGTTAGTGCTTCTATTGCTTTTGGGTCATAAGAAGTTCTGCCTCTATTTAAGTCATTTCCTTGCTTATAATATTTAAAGGATTTATCAAATTCTTCTATATCTTCATAAGCCTTTCCAAGAGAGAATAAAAAATGTACTTTCTCTCTTTCTTCTACATTTGAAGAAGCTAACCTTTTCTCCATACTAATTATCTCTTCACTAGAGAATTGATAAGTTTTTAAATTTGCTAAACTCCAGTAAGCTTCTCCAAAATCTTCATCAAGCTTTATAGCTTCATTATAAGAGTTAATACTTGCTTGTTGATTACCTGTTGTTTTATAAACATGACCTAAACTTAAATGAACTCTTGGTTGATTTTTTTTAAGTTGAATTGATTTTTTATAAGATTTAATACCTTCTTCGTGTTGTGAGCTTCTAGTTTGCATTGTTCCTAATCCAGCCCATCCTTCAGCCCAATCTGGTCTTAACTCAGTTGCTTTAGTAAAGCAAAGTGCAGCTTTTTGTAGACTATCATGATCGTCTTTTTGTCTATACATCTTAGCTAAATTTTCCCAAGCTAACGCATAGTCTGGTGCTATTTTTAAACAATTTTCTAACATAGTAATAGCCTGATCAATTGCACCTGTTCTAGATGCAAGTAGAGCTAAGAGTCTTAAGGCATCTACATTATTAGGATCATCAGACAATATTTCTCTATAAATCTTCTCTGCTTCTCCAAGATTCCCCTTTTGTACTTGACTCATAGCCTTCTGAAGATTTAAATATTTTTGATCAGTAGATATAGCGTTTTTGTAAGCTTTGTCAGCCTCTTTTTCTTTTCCCTGATCTGTAAGAACATCTCCTAGTGATTTCCAATTGCTGAAATTAGAGGGATCAAGATCTAAGCACTTTTTATAACAGATTTCAGCTTTTCTTAATTCTCCTAACTGACTCCAAGCCTGAGCTAAATTTTGATGCGCATGGATAAAATCAGGAGCTATTTTGATTGCTTTTTGCAATGGAATAAGAGCAATTTCTGGTCTTTTTTGTTCTAAACTAGATACTCCACTTAATCTTAACGAATTTGGATCATTCGGAAATTTTTTTAGAATTTCAGATAATTGCTGTTCAGCTAAATTAAATTTACCTTTCTCTAATAGATCTGCTGCATTTTTATATGCTTTTTGTATGCTAACCTTACTCTCATTAACTTTTTTCACATTTACATTCTAGCCTAGTCAGGGTTATGCTTCACCTGTGAACATATTGAATAGACGAATTGATCTCCTAGGGATAGATAAAAGTACCTTTTATTTAAGTCTCATATCTGTTCTATTTATTGCTACTTTTATTCTTTATGATGCTGAATTTGCTAAAAAATCTATTGATTTACTCTATAAATCAATTGTTAATATTTTTGGACCTTCCTATTTAATACTTACAATATTTTGTTTCTTCTTTTTAATTTTTCTTTCTATTTCTAAATTAGGAAACTATAAATTTGGAGGCAATGAATCTTCTCCAGAATTTTCTTATATAAGTTGGATAGGCATGCTTTTTTGTTCTGGCATTGGAGGGGGAATTATCTATTGGTCTGGTGTGGAGTGGACGTACTATGTAGGAATTCCTCAATTTGGAATTGTTCCGTTTTCTGATGCTTCTTACTCTTTAGCTTCTGCTTATGGTTTATTTCATTGGGGAATTAGTGCCTGGTCAATTTATGGAGTTCCTGCAATAGCACTTTCTATAGCCTTTTATAAATATAATCTTGGTTCATTAAGATTGAGTTCTGGTTTAAGAGGGCTAGGTATTCAAAATATAGAAAGTACATTCTTTGGTCGTTTTATAGATTTAATCTTTATATTGGCAACTGTCGGAGCTGCTGGAGGGACAATTGGATCATATATACCTATGTTGTCGTCTGGTTTCTCAGAAATGTTTAGTATAAACAAAGGTTTATATCTAAATATTCTAGTACTCTTTCTATGTGTTGGTCTTTTTGGTTTTAGTGTTTATAAAGGTTTAGATAGAGGCATAAAAAAATTAAGTAATTTTAATCTTATATTAGCCTTTATTTTTTTATTAATAATAATTTCATCAACTAAACTTTTAGATTTATTAGAAACTTCTCATTTAGGTTTGTTATATTCTATTGTTCACTTTTGGGATATGAGCACTTTAGGCATATTTGAAGAATCTGAGTTTGCTAAAGAGTGGACAATATTCTATTGGGCTTGGTGGGTTGCTTTTGGACCTTTAGTTGGTTTGTTTATAGCCAGAATCTCTAAAGGAAGAACTTTAAGACAAGTAATATTAGGGATGTTAGTTTTTGGTACTCTTGGTACATGGCTTTTTTATATGATCCTTGGTGGTTATGCTATGAATTTAGAACTTTCAGGAGAATTTGCAGTTCTAGATAGTATGAATTCTGTAGGCCATGCAGAAACTGCTATTTTAGTTGTTAAAAACTTACCATTTGATCTCTTTATGATCTTTATATTTTGTTTAATAACTATAATTTTTATAACTACCTCATATGATTCAATGTCTTATGTTATCGCTTACCATGTTATGAAGACATCAAGCACAATTAAAGAGCCAACTAAGCAGTTAAGGTTATTTTGGGCTATAACGTTAGGTGTACTTCCAGCGACCCTTGTTTTATATTCTGATCATAGTGTAGCCTTAGATATTATCTTAATAACATCTTTGCCATTAATGTTAATTTATCCATTAATGGCTATCTCAATCTGTAGAGATTTATTAAAATAAGATAATGAAAAAACCTAAAGATCTAAAACCCAACACACTTTCATTACATGCAGGACAAAGACCTGATTCCGACTTTGGCGCTAGAGCAACTCCTATCTATCAGTCTTCATCATTTGTCTTTGAAGACACTGATAATGCTGCAGGAATTTTCAATGCGGAACGTGCTGGTCATGTTTACTCGAGGATTACAAATCCTACTAACGCGGTTTTAGAAGAAAGAATTAGTGCTCTAGAAGGCGGGGTTGGAGCAATTGCAACTTCAAGTGGACAAGCTGCTTTAGTGCTAGCTATAACTACAATTCTAGAAAAAGGGTCTCATTTGATAGCTTCTAAAAGTTTATATGGAGGTAGTCATAACCTTTTAGATTACACACTTCCTAGATTTGGCATAGATACAACCTTTGTTGATTTAAGTAAACCTAACGAGATTAAGAAAAGCTTAAAAAGGAATACAAAACTTATCTTTGGGGAGACATTAGGTAATCCAGGTCTAGATGTGCTTAATATTCCTAAGATATCAAAAATAGCTCATGATAATAATATACCTCTATTAGTTGATTCTACCTTTACAACACCACACTTGATGAAGCCTTTTTTACTTGGTGCAGATTTGATCGTACATTCCGCTACAAAATTTCTTTCTGGGCACGGAGTTGTTATAGGAGGTTTATTAGTTGATAGTGGTAACTTTAAATGGGATTCATCTTCTAAATTTAAGACATTAACAAAACCTTATAAAGGATTTCACGATATGAATTTTGTAGATGAGTTTGGACCAGCAGCTTTTATCAATAGAGCTAGAAAAGAAGGCTCTCGTGATTTTGGTGCTTGTATGAGTCCACATACTGCCTTTCTAGTTTTACAGGGCATTGAAACACTTAACCTAAGAATGGAAAGACACATAGAAAACACTAGAAATATTGTAGATTTTTTAAACTCTCATAAGTCGGTTGATAGTGTGTGCTATCCAGAATTAGAGCAGCATCCAGATTATGAGTTAGCAAAAGACATCTTACCTAAAGGGTGTGGTGCTGTTTTTACTTTTGAATTAAAGGGCAATATAGAAACTGGTAGAAAATTTATTGAGCAGTTAAATCTATTTTCACATTTAGCAAATGTAGGTGATGCAAAATCACTTGTTATACACCCGGCCAGCACTACACATCATAGAATGAATGCAGTTGCTCTTAAAAAATCAGGTATCACAGAATCAACCGTACGTCTGTCTGTTGGAATTGAAGACTGTGAAGATTTAATAGAAGACCTAGATGAAGCCTTAAAGTACGCAACTAAAAAATAATGTACTATTTCCCATTTAAAAAGGTAAGTAAGAAGATTGAACCAATACTATTCGTACATGGAACAGGTATGGATCATTCTGTTTGGACTCCAGCTGTTAGGTACTTTTTAAGAAAAAAAAGAGAAGTTATGGCAGTTGATCTTCCTGGTCATGGAAAAAGCTCAGGGAAACCAATCTCTTCTATCTCAAGATTCTCAGATAAACTCTTTAGACTATTAGATTCACAATCAGTAAGAACCTTTTCTATAGTTGGTCATAGTATGGGCTCTCTAATTGCCTTAGAAATGGCTTCTTTGCAACCTGAACGAGTTAAATCTATTTCCTTAATTGGAACTGCTTTTCCTATGCAAGTAAATGAACAGTTACTAGAATTTGCAAAATCTGATTTAGAAAAAGCTATAGATATTCTTACTTTTATGGGATACAGCAACCAAGCTAGAATAGGAAGAAATAAAAATCCTGGTATATGGATGACAGAATCGACTAGGAGATTAATGCAAAAGTCTAAAAAAGGAATTATTTATAATGATTTATTAGCTTGCAGTAACTTTGAACATGGTCTCGAAAAGGCAAAAAAGATTTCTGCCAAAGTTCAATTAATTTTAGGAACTAATGATTATCTAACACCAAAAATAAAAGCTAAGAATCTTATAGAGAATTTTAAAGATCCTGTTGTAAAAGAAATTGAAGGTTCGGGCCATACCTTGATGATTGAAAACCCAAATAAAGTTTTAGACTACTTAATTGAAGTCTTGTGAATAGTATAATAATAGGTGATGGAGGTATGGGCTCTGAATTGAGATATAGAGGTATTGAAGTTCCATCCCACACTAAATCTATTTGGTCGGCACTTGCTTTAATTGAATATCCTCAAGCAATTAAGCAGATACATTTAGATTATATTGAAGCAGGAAGTGAATATATTACTATTAATAATTACTCTGTCACCCGTCCTATATTGCAAAGAGTTGGTAAAGCTGATCAATTAGAAGACTTAACTTTAAAGGCAATTGAGATTGCTCAAGACGCTATTAAGGAATCAAAAAAAGAAATAAAAATAGCTGGCTCTTTACCACCTCTGGAAACTAGCTATCGAGCAGATTTAATTTTAAATCAAAATGCGATGATTGATCAATATAAAGAAATATCAGAAATATTAAAAGACAAGGTAGATATTATTATCTGTGAAACTATGTCAAATATTCTAGAAACAAAATGTGCTCTTAATTCAGTTCAAAATTCTCAATCTCAAATATGGACAAGTTGGACATTAATGGGTAACAGAGAAAATGTTCTTCCAAGTGGTGAGAATATAGTAGATGCTTATAAAGCAGTAAGCGATCTAAGATCAGATGCCTATCTCATAAACTGTTGCGGAGTTAATTTAGTCACTAAAGCTTTGTCTTCTATTAGAGAGTTAACCTCTAAACCTATTGGTGCGTATGCAAACTCAGAAATTGTAAAAATAGACAATCAAAATTTAGATTTAAACAAGCATCCTGAAGATGATCATTGGTTAACTGCTGAAGAAATTGATGAAGATAGATACGCAGAAGAAGCAAGTAAATGGGTAGATATCGGAGCAACTGTTATTGGAGGTTGCTGCAGGACCAGACCGTCTCATATTAAAAGATTAAAAGAAATTTTCAGTTAGATGTGTAATCTTTTAATCTAAACTGAAAGTTAGAATTTATATTTTAACCTTAAACCTATCTCTCTTGGTCTATTTGTAAATTTAGTTTCTGGACGATAACCTTGATATTCCCAGATTACCGCTCTCTCATCCATTAAATTATCAATATATAATATTGCATCCCAATTAGTTCCTTGCAAAGTACTAGAGAAACCAGCTAATGTATAAGCTCCCTGGTTTATAGGGTTGGTAATAGAAGATTTCCTTTTTCCAGTTCTTGAAATGTTCAGATCCCAGAATGCATCCATTCCGTTTACTGTAAAATCTTTATTAATGGAAATAGAAAATTTGCGTTTAGCAACATTAGCAAGTTGAGTGCCTGGCGTAGCTAATAAATTACCATTCAGCATAAAGTTTTCATTAAGCTTTGGGTTTGTAAAGGATCCAGCTATAAGTAAGTTATATCCGTTTTCAGTAAATATTGACCAATCTAATTCTAAGCCAGTTATTTTTGCATCACCAATATTGGTATTAAACTGAATTGTTGCAAGATCTCTATCATAAACTGCTGTCTGCATATCTTGCCAGTCCATAAGAAAATATGCTGCATTAAATCGATACGAACCATCTTGGTTAGAATATTTATAACCAATCTCATAATTTTTTAGTTCATCAGAGTCATAATACAACGGCGCGGCATCACTATTCTTATTTGTTCTATTTGTACCCGCAGGCCTGTATCCTTGAGAGAAGTTAAAATATAAAAGTGCGTCGTTATCAAGAGTTCTGGATAAAGCAATCTTAGGAGAAAGACCTGAATCTTCTTCGGTTCTGTTTGCGTCGTGACCGTAATAATCTATTCCAAAACCACCAAAATAACCATCTCTTGCATCAAATAAAAGTTTAGAATCAAAAGCTCTAAGCCCTAAAGTTAAAGAAGTTCTATTGTTAAGAGAAATTATTGCTTCACCGTATACAGCTTTTGTTTCATCTTCTCTTAGGTTATCTGCTTCCCACCAGATCCCTTCTCTGCCAGATGTGCCTGTACCTCCCCATGTTCCGTCAGAATAATAACTTTGCATTCCCGGCCATTTGTAAGTGTATTTATAGGGATTCTCTAATTTATCGTAAAAAATACCTATTAACCATTGCAGCTTATCTCCCTCTTCGCCTCCAGCTATTCTAAACTCATGTGTTTGTCTTTCCATATTAAGAGAATAGTCAGCCCACATAGTAGGATCATTACATGCTCCCTCAAAAGTTCCATAATAATAATAAGAGTAGTAGTCACAAGTGTAATAGCTGTTATAGCCGAATCCGTTAGTAGATGTACTGTCTAAATTATAATATTCAACATAGTCGTTATAATCCCAGAGATATCTTACATCTCTATCAAAGAATGTTCCTGCATAAGTAAAAGATGCATCATTCAAGCTACCTTCTAAAGTTATACTTGTTTGACTCCAGTCATCATCAGTAAATTCTGCTATAACTTTATTACTTTTAAGATCGCCTAATGTGCTTGGCTGATGATCCCAACTTCCAGTTGTATAAGATTCCTGATTTATATGGCTTAAAGTTAAAGTTAATTTATCATTGATCCAAGCTCTTAATGAGGCTCTGAACCCTTTTACTTCACTCTCATTATGATCTTCAGAGCTTATTAGTGGTACCTGATATCCACTTCCTGTAAATGTTTTAGTCCCTCCAACTAAGTCTATAAAACCACCCTCAGTTACATCGTATCCTGATACACGAGCAGCCATGTTGTCCCCAACAGGAATATTAATAAAAGCTTCTATACTTTCACTATTATCAACATCTTGTCCAGACGAAAGATCTATTTCAGCGCCAGCTTCAAACTGCCCTCTCTGAGGCTTATTAGTTATCAGCTTGACAGTCCCTCCTTGTGCGCTTGATCCATATAAAGTACCTTGCGGTCCATTTAATACTTCGATTCTTTCCATATCATAAATATGTAGATCAGGATTTAATCCAACTGTATTAATAGGTGATTCATCAATATACATGGCGACTGTTGTATTTGGTCCAGCTAAATTACCAAAGTTTCCATCGGAAGTTCCTCTAATGTAGAAAGCTGATCTTCCGGGTCCGTATTGAATATATGAAAGTGAAGGAATTAATTCGGCATAGTCCATGAAATCATTTACATTAGCGCTTTCTAGTCTGCTACCTGTTATGGCTTGAACGCTCATAGGCAGATCTTCTATTTTTGATTCTCTTTTATTGGCAGTTACCACTACTTCTTGAACATCATTATTTTGTTCATCTGTAAATAATTCAGTTGATCCAAATGAAGCAAAAGAAGATATTGTGCTGAAAGCTAATGCTCTTTTTAAGATTTGTTCATCTAATTCAAAAGATGGAATGAATTTACCCATAAAGTGCCCCTTTTTGTTCAATTCTTTATATCTTATCAAAGATATAAAGAAATATAGAATTTATTTCTTTTCAGAATTGTTTAATAGTTCTTGAAGTTCTCCAGACTCATGGAGTTCAGCGATAATATCACTACCGCCAATTAATTCACCACCAATAAAAAGTTGTGGGAAAGTAGGCCAATTAGAATAATCAGGTAAGTTAGTTCGTATTTCTGGATTTTGTAATATATCTACAAAAGAGAAAGGTTTACCACAAGATATTAATAACTGGGAGGCTCTAGAAGAAAAACCACATTGCGGAGAGTCTGGTGAGCCTTTCATATAGAGTAGAATTGGGTTGTCTTCAATTTGTTTTTTAATTTCTTCTTTAACCTTCATATTTATATTTTACATGAAGAACATATATCTAAATATTCTTTTATTGTTTTATTTAAACCCTTTTTTAATGAATCTGAAATAAGTGCATGACCAATTGAAACTTCATCAATTTGGATTGAATCAAGGAACTTACCTAAATTATCTAGATTAAGGTCATGACCTGCATTAATTTTTAGATCTAACTCTCTTGCAAACTCAGCTGCTTTAATATATTTATCCAGTACTTTATTCAAATCTATCTTGTTTTTATAAGAGTATGCATATGGACCAGTATATAATTCAATCCTATCAGCTCCAAGATTAGCTATTTTTTCTATATCTTCTTGTACAGGATCAACAAACATACTAACCCTAATATTTTTATCTTGTAAATTATTAATTACTTCTTTTAAATCTTTGTTTTTATTAGTTAATTTCCAACCATGGTCTGATGTTATTTGATTAACTGAGTCAGGTACTAAAGTACATTGATCTGGGATGTTAGAATTTACAAGAGATAAAAATCCAGGATAGTTAGGAAACGAATGAGTATAGGGGTTTCCTTCAATATTAAATTCAACCTGATTCTCCTTTGTTATTTTCTTAATATACTTAACATCATTTGGAGTGATATGCCTTAAATCTGGTCTTGGATGTACTGTTATGCCATGAGCACCAGAATTAATAATAATTTGCGTTAATTCTTTAATGTCCGGAATATTGCCATCTCTAGCATTCCTAAGCCAAGCTATTTTATTTATGTTAACGCTAAGGTAAGTCATGAGAATTAATATTAATAACTATTTTTCCAGATTTATTTTTGGAAGCCAATAGATTGAAGGCTTTGTTAATATCGTTTATTGGAAATATAGAATTAACAATAGGTTTTATTTCTTTGTTTTCTACTTGATTTCTTAATTGAATGAGCGCGGAAAGACTGGGTCTATAAATTGACCAATGAACTTTAACTGGTGAGTATTTCTTTCTTAAATTATTTCTCTCAATAATGCTTTTAGGAAGACCGAGTATAAGTCCTTTATTATCAATATTTCTTATAAAAGAATGATTAAGTGATATGTAATTAGAATTCAAGTCTTGTTTTAAAATTTTGAAACAATTCTCAATTTCGTTTTGATTACCGAGATCTCCTAATAAATCATATACGAGATCATAATTGGATAATATCTCTTCAATTTTATCCTCACGATAATTTATTACAGTATCTGCTCCTAGGCTTTTAACCAGATCAAAGTTTCTTTTGCTACATGTTGTTGCAATAGTGCAATTTAGGTTTTTAAAAAACTGTATTGCATATGTTCCTACTCCTCCAGAGCCGCCTTGTATAAAAACCTTCTTTTCTTTTATATTATTAGGGTTTAGGCCTCCCCACCTAACTATAGCTGACCATGTAGTTAGAGCAACATAAGGAAGAGAGGCAGCTTCTATAAAATTAAGATTCTTTGGCTTTAAGTCTACTTCACTTTGGTTTATACATACATATTGAGAAAAAGTACCACTATTTGCATTAGAAGAACACCCCCAAACTTCGTCACCAGGAGATAGTCTAGTCACATTTTTTCCTATAGATATAATCTTTCCTGAAAAATCCGATCCTAAAGTCCAAGGAAAGATAGTATTTCTTTGTTTTTCAAATAAAGCTTTCCCGTATCCCTCCTTTTTCATTAAATCAATTGGATTCAGAGATGCCGCAAAAACTTCTACTAATACCTGATCTGCCGAAGGACTACTTTCAGCCTGATCCTTTATTATCTTTAAAGGTTCTGTTCCGTATCCTTCTATAACTGCTGCATACATTAAAATATTTAATCTTTATTTAGGTATTATTAAGAGCTGTCTCGTTCTTTGCATATATTCTTTATAGTCTGCACGATTTTTTAAACTCCTTTCATCCATCATTTTGCAAGTTTTTAAAGAAAACATAAGATTCATACTTAAAGGGCATATAAATAAAAACCAGTAATTAAGATTTAAAGATAGAACCATAAAATATATACCCCACCAAAAACAAATTTCACCTAGATAGTTTGGATGTCTTGAAAATTTCCACAAACCACTTTGTATGGTTTTATTATTATTTGTGGCATCTTTTTTAAATGCAACAAGCTGTTCATCTGCTATCGTCTCTAAGACTATTGCACAGAGAGTAAAAATAAAAGCCAATGCACTAAGAGTATTAAATGAATTTTCACTAGCTGTAATTAAAAAATAAATAGGAAATAGAGCAATATTAACTTGAAAAGTCGGATATAAATGTATACCAAAGAGATCTATAAGAAATGAAAATTTATTCTTTTTTAAATCTATATATCTAAAATCTTCATCCTTTAAACCTTTCCACCTTCTAATCCAATTGTAAGTTAATCTTATAGACCAAAAAGTTACGGGCAATAAAGTATAGAAAAGTGCATAAACTCCGATGTTCGGGTAAATGGATAAAATTAAATATATAACTATGATTAAAGGTGCAACCGACCAAAAAGGATCATAAAAACTAGAATTACTAAAATAAATGCTAAATATAAAAATAACAACGGTAGCAACGACATGCCCGCATATAATTAAAATCCAAGGATGTTTTAAATCTAAAAGGCTACAGACAAAAACTGATAAAAGAATAGCAACTATATAAGCTACTAAGCATATTAAAAGGCCTTTAGATTTAGAACTTAACACTAATTACTATCTGCTACTGCTCCTCCATCAGAGGCAATAGTTTGACCAACTACATATTCTCCTGCTCGAGAACACAAGAAAATAGCTAATCCTGCAATGTCTTCCATATTACCAACTCTACCACTTGGATTAGCCTTTCCTACCGTCGACCAATCTACATCTATATCTCCTCCAAAACCAACCCCAGTACTTAACATCCAGGTTGGATAAGGTCCGGGAGCAATTGCATTAACAATTATTTTTTCTTTGATTAGTAGTGCTGCCAGTATACGAGTAAGGTGATGAACAGCTGCTTTAGAAGGTCCATAAGCAAAATTTTCAAAAGCTCCTTTTTTAATTCCATCTATTGAACCTATATTTATTACCCTTGAAGGTTCTGTGATAGCTGCAATTCTTAGTAATGGAAGAAGTTTTTGTGTAAGAAAGAATACTCCCTTTACATTAGTATCCATAACTTTATCCCAGCCCTTCTCTGGATATTCATCTATAGGCTCTCCCCAAGCAGCACCAGCATTATTAATCAAAATATCCAATTGTTTCTCTCTATTCTTTATCTCATTAGCTAATGCCTCCACGCCAGAAACAGTTGAAACATCTGCAGGTATAGAAATGCACTCACCTCCATACTCTTTAATTAAACTATCTGCTGTTTCATCACATGCATCTTTTTTTCTAGAACTTATATAAACCTTTACTCCTGCAGATAAAAAACCTGCAGCTATCATACTTCCTATACCCCTAGAGCCACCTGTAATAAGTGCTGTTTTTCCTTTTATTGAAAATAATTCTTTCATGACATCTCCTTGAAAAAAAATTGTTTGTACATATATATATAGTGTAGGCGCCATTTGGGTCTACGTAAATTATTAACTTGCTTAATTAAGGAGTATAAAAATGGTAAAAAATACATTTGATTTATTGTGGAGAGACATATCTCCATTTGCTGTTGGTTTTGATAGAACTTTTGACACACTATCATTGTTAGCAAATTCTAATCAACAATCCTCTAATTACCCACCTTATAATATAAGAAAAATCAATGAAGAGCAGTACACTATTGAATTAGCAGTTGCAGGATTTGAAGAGAGTGAATTAGATATAGAAGCTGTAGGTGAAAACCTTACAGTTACTGGATCCAAAGATAAAGAAGCTTCCGAAGGCATCTTGCATCAAGGATTAGCAGCAAGAAATTTTGTAAAGAAATTTATTCTTTCCGATGATATGAAAATTAAAGGAGCAGCCTTAAATAATGGAATGCTCTATATTGGTTTAGAAAGGATAATTCCTGAAGATAAAAAACCACGAAAAATAGATTTCACAACCAAAAGTAAACTTTTAGGTTAGATTAGGGGGCTTTTGCCCCCTTTTTTTTATTTACTTCTGTTTTTTTTGGGTTAATTAACTCTTTAAACAGATCTTCAATAAAATCTAAGCCTTCCAAGATTAAACTTTCAGCATCAGAGGAATAATTATTAACTCTTTTTTCTATCCTTTTAGCTCTTTCTACGTATTTATTATGTTTACTCATTCACTCTCGCTTTTATCTAAATCAATATAAACTATATAGCATGACTTTAAGTCGAAATAAAGAACTGGAGATGTTAATCTTAGCTATAACCGAAGAGTTAAGAAGTGTAAGTAATGTAAGTTCATTATCACTTATTATACAAAACCTTAATGGAACTCTTATAGATGAGAATAGATATACTAGTAATCTCATTGAATTAATTTCTGTTATTAAAGAATTTTGTAATAAAGACGATATAAAATTGAACTTAAATCCTAGTCAATTAGGGATAAATGATTTTGTGTGCTTGATATCTCACTTAGATATATCTTCAGGCAATAAGTCTTTACATAAAGAAAAATTGGATATTAAATCAATGAAAGATGTATCAAATCTTAAAATTAAAACTGTCTACTGGGAAGAAGGACTAATTAGTTTATTTCATAATATTCAGGCTTCTTAAAGAGCAAAGTCATCCTATCGCTTTCTCCAATATCTTTATATTTTTCTTGATTCTGATCACCTAATCTTAGGCTAGGCGGAAGAGTCCAGACTCCTTTTGGATAATTCTTAGTATCTTTAGGATTGCTATTAATCTCTGATTTTTTGACAAGTTGAAAACCATGACTTAAAGCAATGTCTATAGCGTACTTTTCAGTTACATAGCCACTTTTTTTCATGTTTTCAAGAGTTGTTCCAGGATTAGCTCTATGCTCTACTACGCCAAATATTCCACCGGGTTTTAGGGCTATATAAGAGCTTTTAAAAATAGCATCCATGTTTGGTCCTATCCAGTTGTGCAAATTCCTAAAAGTAAGTACAGCATCTACACTATTGGGATCAGCTAAGCTCGAATCTAAATTAACAATTTCAACTCTCCCATACATTGGGCTGCTATTTATTTTCTTTTCAAAATTTGTTCTACTCCTTTTCTGATAACTGCCTGCTTCAGGATTAAAGTGAGCAGCTATTAATGTACCAGGATAGTGGATGTAATTAGCAAGTATTTCTGTATACCAGCCGCCTCCTGGAGATAATTCAACTACAGTCATATTAGATTGAATACCAAAGAAACTTAATGTCTCATAGGGGTGTCTATGAATATCGCGTAAAGTATTTTTAGGAGATCTATCATCACTTGCTATAGCTCCTTTTAAATCATGTGCTGATAGATATGGAAAAAAGGATAAAGTGAATATATAGAAAGAAATAATAAGAATGTTTTTCATGTTATTTATATTATCTTCAAATGGCTGTCTTTAAAAGTGTTGAAATAACTCTTTCTAACTGTTCTATGTTTCCACATTGAAAGACTTTAGTGCAATAGGCTGAATAAGTAGTCATTACTGAATCACCGGTATCCCAGCGATACTTCCCTTCTGGATTTAACCAAAACACCTGTTTTGATCGTTCGTTAATAGTTTTCATCAAATGGGCTTTTTCAGGTCCAAAATTATTTCTAGCATCTCCTAAAATAACAACTGTTGTCTTTTTATCAATTTCATCTATACAAAGACTAACAAAATCAGTAAATGCTTGACCATAATCTGTGGATCCCCCGCCGTGTTTTTGTAGAGCAGTTTCAATGGCAACGTCAAGATTTGAATCTTTAAATTCATCTGTAACTTCTCCTAAATTTGAAGAAAAAACAAATGCTCTTAATTTTGATATAACTTCTGTAAGACTAAATAGAAACATCAGCATAAATCTAGCATATGCACCTACAGAGCCACTTACATCGCAAATAACATATATCTTAGGTCGATCAACTTTCTTATAAGACCAGCTAAGATTAAATAAAATACCCTGGTTAATCCAGTTCTCTCTTAGAGTTTTCCTAATATCTAGTTTTCCTCTTCTATAGTTCTTTTTTCTTCTTGAATGTAAATTAGCTAGTTTTTTTGCCATTCGCCTAACTAAAGAGTGAACTTCATGTAAATAGGACCTATCTATTTGGGCCATGTTCATTGATTTAAAAACTTGTTCTCTAAGTTGTTCTCCTGAAACATCACCATGTAAGAGAAACTGTTGTTGAACATAATCAGAAACCCTCTCTCTTAGTCCTGTTAATTGATTTCGTAATTCTTGCTCTAAACTTGTTGGTAGTTCCTCTTCTCTAGCAGAACCTATTTGCATAAGTTCATCTTCTAAAATTCCAACTCCCATTTTTTCTAGTATTCTTCTTGTAAAAACTGATCTTTGCGTAAAATATCTAATTTCTCTAATTTCTACTGCTTCTGCTGCATCGGTAATTGATATCATCAATTCTGCCTGAGAACCTTCTAATAAAGTTTTGGCTAAATCAGATTTCACATCGTCAATATCAGTTAACTCCTTTAAAGATATTGGAATTTGTTCTTTTATTTCGTCTGTAAAAAAATCATCAAAACAAATGTTAAATTTTTTTTTCTCTTCTGAAGTTTTTGGTAAAACTATAGAAAGGCTCTTTTTAAGCAGTTCTCTATCTTCATAACCAACTTCCTTGATTACCGACATAGCGTCCAGTGTTTCAGCTGGAGAAACTCTTACATTAGAGTTTCTAAGTGCCTTTACAAAATCAGTTAATACTTTTTCCATCTGAAGTTTCAGTTGCACTAGAAATTAGTGCGGGGATCTCCTTTTTTACAACTTCTATATCTTGCTGATGTTTTAATAGTATATTTAGAGTCTCTTCGGCCAGTTTTGCTTCTAACTCTTCTGAGTTTAATAAAATTAAAGTCTTTGCCCAATCTATTGTTTCGCTTATGGCTGGTTGTTTCTTCAAATCCAATTCTCTTATTCCTTGAACGAAATTAACTAATTGAATTTGCATAGATTCAGAAATTTCTGGAACCCTAGCTTGAACGATCTGCCTTTCAAGTTTTGCATCAGGAAAAGGTATATATAGATGTAAGCACCTTCTTTTTAACGCATCGCCAATTTCTCTGCTGTTGTTACTTGTTAACATAACTAAAGGTTTTACTTTAGCTTGTCTAACTCCCAGTTCAGGAATAGATATTTGAAACTCAGATAAAATTTCTAAAAGTAAAGCTTCAAATTCTTCATCTGATTTAT
>CETH01184578.1_pt1 | contig 26058 bp, 20 predicted proteins | sample 361461 | NCBI WGS metagenome assembly CETH01 (sample SAMEA2622695, study PRJEB7988) | marine metagenome | isolation source: saline water (ENVO:00002010), including
CCTAAATGAGATTCTTTGTGACAATTTAGCCAAGAAATTTGTATCCATAAGACTTCTAATCTCTTCTTCGAAACTAATATAGGAATAAATCTAAATGCCCATATCCAATTTCTTATTCTTAGAGATAGAGTATAACTATGCCAACCATCACCATAATTTAATAAATTAAAATTGCTCCATGAATCAATTAAATATTCTATTCTAGAAATCTCATGATTAAAGTCAGGAGAATCAATATCAATTACGTCCTTAATAAATTCAAAATAATGTAGATTAAATTTCCATAATCTTGAGTTAAATTTATCATTCCAATTTATTGGGTGTACTAAAAGTTTTTTATTATTAATCAATTTAAATTCTATGCTGCTAGGCTTATATTTTTCAAAATTAGTAATACTTTTAACAAATTGCTTATTATTCAAGATTTTACTTTCCCATAATTCAGGATTAAAATTATTTCTATGGAGCTTTATCAAGTAATTAAATATTAACTTATCAATATATCTAATTACTTCATATTTAATTCTTAGAAAAATCCTATTCAAACCAATATCTTTCAGAGTTAGTAAATATAAGAAAATTTCCTTATTGACTTTAGGCATAAATACCACAGAAGTCTAATATTTCCTTGTCAGAAAAATCTAATCCAATGAATTGATCATGACCAACTAAAAAAATAAGTAGGTCAGAGCCTTTAACAGTATCTTCTATGGAATATAATTTAAATTTGGAATTATATTTTATATTCGGATCGCATATAATTAAATTATATTCTTTATTTAATTCTTCAATTATTTTAAGAGCTGGTGATTCTCTTATATCTCCTACATTAGGCTTAAAAGACATTCCAAAAATACCTAACTTGATTTTCTTCTTATATAAATTATTTTTTACGTAAGTACTAATCTTATTAATCACCCAATCTGATTTTAAATCGTTAACTTCTCTAGCTTTCTTAATAATTTTAGCTTCACTACCAAACATTGAGATTAAGAACCAAGGATCAACTGCTATGCAATGTCCTCCTACGCCACAACCAGGTTTTAAAATATTTACTCTTGGATGATGATTCGCTAATTCAATTAATTCATAAACATTTTCATTTAATTTATCACAAATTAAGGATATTTCATTCGCGAAAGCAATATTTAGATCTCGATAGGAATTTTCAGTGAGTTTTACTAATTCAGCTAATTTTGAGGTTGTACAAAATATATTTCCATTACATATTTTTTCATAAAATTCTTTTACTTTATTTGAAGATATCTTATTTATTCCACCAATAACTCTATCATTACTCTTTAATTCATTAACAATATTGCCCGGTAATACTCTTTCTGGGCAATAAGCAAGATGTATATCCCTATCTTGTAAACCTGTATAATTTTTGATTAATGTAAGAATTTCTTCAGTAGTACCAACTGGGCAAGTTGATTCTAAAATAACAATATTGCCTTTTTCCAGACAAGGCAATATAGATTGAATTGCTTTATAAACAAAATCTAATACTGGTTTTGGTTCCTGACCTGAAGTGTCGATTGGTGTGGCAACTGAAATCAAAAATACATCGGCTGGCATAGGTTTAGAGGATGCCTTTAAAGTTCCTTTATTTACATTCTTAACAACTATTTCTTTCAGGTTTGGTTCTTCAATGTGGATATCTCCTTTATTTATAATATCAACTACATTCTTATTGATATCTACACCTAAAACCTCTAATCCACTATCAGATAATAAAGCTGCTGTAGGGAGTCCTATATATCCTAGACCAATAACGCAACATGTATTCATAGTGAATTTCGCTTGAAGATGAATTCAAAGAAAATTATATGTCCAGTTATTTTTATTGGACTTTGTCTTAATGATTTAATTTTAGCATCTACACGTGATTAAAATATATTGATTAAGAGTGAAAACCTAAGATATCAACGATAGTCGTTTTCCTTTAAAACTATAGATATATTTGATATATATCCAATTCATCTTGAATTAATATTGATAGAAGCTTAGTTCTTAAAAATTAAAAGTGATTTTAAATTATACGAGAATTATAAAAATAGTCACAAGTGATAAAATAAACTGCAGTTTAGTCAATACGAGTCATGGGGATATGGCAAGATATGAAAGCATTAAGGTTTTCAAAACTCTGTTTAAATTATTTACCCAAACCATTATTGAAACAAATGTGCAAAGATGCTTGTAATTAGTAAATTGCAGTTAAATATTCATGAAATACAAATGAGTAGTATTAATCAATGTATTAAGTAGAAAGTCAATGCCAATATTTCATTTTCTTGCTTCAACAATAATTAACTTTCTTATATTAAAGAAGTTAATTCCTTATCTAAGAAAAATCATACCAGCAGAGCCAAGTGATAGAGGAATGCACTCAAACACTAAAGCTTCAAGTGGAGGCATATCTTTTGTTATTATATATACAATAATGGCAATATATCAGGGTTTTTATTTACCTTTATTCTCTCTCCCAATATCTTTAGTAGGATTAATAGATGATAAATATAATATATCTAAGAAAGTCAGATTAATTGCGCAGATTTTAACCCTATTAGTTATTATTTTATTTCTTAGGAGCGATAGTTCTAGTATAATTAGTAGTTTAAATAATAATATATATATATATATATTATTAATCTTCTGTGGAGTTGGGATTATAAACTTTATTAATTTTATGGATGGCATTGACGGACTTGTATGTGGGTCAATGATAGTTATATTATTTGCAATTAATGGTGAATTTCACTATCTACTCCCGATAATTGGCACATTAACAGCTTTTTTATACTTCAACTGGTATCCTTCAAAAATTTTTATGGGAGATGCTGGAAGCCTGTTCTTAGGTTCATACTTAGTGAGTTTAATATATAGTTCAAGTAATTTTATAAATATTACTAAAATACTTTTAATTTGTTCACCTTTACTCATTGATGCACTCGTTAGCATAATTAGAAGATTAATACATAAACAGAATATCTTTACACCTCATAAATTGCATTTATATCAAAGACTAGTCCTAAATGGATTCAGCCATTCCAAAGTATCATCTATTTATATAGCTTCAATAGCATTTTTATCTATAATATATACTTATTATAATCTTACTAGCTTAATAATATCTGTTTTATTAATTATAATATTAGGGATTTACTTAGATAAAAGATATGCTTTAGAATTCAATAAATAAACTAAATAATCTTCACCCATTTAATTAAATATATTATAAATTTCAAGTTTAGAAAGTATATAAGATTTATTTTAAGTTTCAATATAAGCAAATGCTATAGTCTGAGAATGATATTTTATAAGATTATATGGGATCTATTATACGTAATTTAATAACTGGAGGTGCTGGTTTTCTCGGATCACACTTAGTAGATCGTTTGATGAATTCAGGTGAAAAAGTGATTTGCCTAGATAATTATTGTTCAGGAAGGAAAAATAATGTTATTAAATGGATATCAAATTCCAGATTTGAATTAATTGATCATGATGTTACTATTCCAATCCATATTGAAGCAGATAGGATATGGCATTTAGCATGTCCAGCTGCTCCTTCTAGTTACCTAAATAATCCAATAAAAACCTCTAAAACGAATTTTCTTGGAACCTATAACATGCTTGAATTAGCAAAAAATATTAAGGCAAAATTGCTAATGGCTTCGACTAGCGAAGTTTATGGAAATCCTGAGATTCATCCTCAGCCAGAATCATATAAAGGTTCAGTAAATAATATAGGATTACGAAGTTGTTACGATGAAGGCAAAAGAATTGCTGAATCTCTATGTTTTGATTTCAATCGTATTTATAGCAATGAAATTACAATTGCTAGGATTTTCAATACTTATGGGCCAAGGATGTTACCTGAAGATGGGAGAGTAATTAGTAATTTTATTGTTCAATCATTAAATAATGAACCAATTACAATTTATGGAGATGGTTCTCAAACAAGATCATTTTGCTATGTTGATGATTTAATTGAAGCACTTATTCTTTTAATGAATTCTAGAAATAAAGGTCCTATCAATCTAGGAAATCCATATGAATGCTCGATTTTAGAACTTGCAGAATTAATTCGTTCAAAAATAAATCCAGAGATACCTCTTATAAATCAAAAGCTACCTCAAGATGACCCATTAAAACGTCAACCAGTTATAGATATAGCGAAACAAGAGCTTGAATGGGAGCCTAAAATATCTTTAGCGAAGGGACTAGATAAGACTATAAATTATTTCAGGAACAAAAAAGGATAGGAAAAATTGCAATCAATAATAAATTATGATTTTATCAAACTTAAGTAAAAACAGAATTTCTTGAAATGGATTTAAAAAATCAAATCGTAATTATAACTGGAGCCGCAGGGTTTATAGGGGCTAGTTTGGCTCAGAAACTTTTAAGAAAGGGTATGAATGTTATAGGGATAGATAATTTAAACAATTATTATGAACCAAAACTAAAAAAGGATAGAATTATTGAGATTGAGAAAACGGCTAAAAAATATTCATCTAGGTGGAAATTCTATGAGGAATCAATAGAAAACAATAAAAATATAAAAGAGATTTTTCGTATAGAGCAACCATCTTTGGTAGTCAATTTAGCCGCTCAGGCAGGTGTTAGATATTCATTAACTAACCCATACGCTTACTCCTCAACAAATTTACTAGGTTTTGGAAATATCCTAGAGATCTCTCGTATTAATAAAGTAAGACATATTATTTATGCTTCTAGTAGTTCTGTTTATGGAGGCAATAAAAGTTTGCCATATAAAGAGACTCATCAGGTAAATCACCCTGTCAGCCTTTATGCTGCGACAAAGAAAGCCAATGAACTAATGGCTCATACTTATAGTTATATATACAATATTCCATGTACAGGGCTTAGATTCTTTACTGTCTATGGACCTTGGGGGAGACCAGACATGGCTCCAATGATTTTTGCGAAGGCAATTCTGCTTGGTGAAAAAATTCAAGTCAATAATTACGGGAAAATGAAAAGAGATTTTACATATATTGACGACGTCACTGAGGGTATATATCGCTGTTGCATAAAGCCAGCAACTCCAAATAAAAACTTTGATTCATTTAATCCTGATCCTGCCACTTCAACTGCTCCTCATCGTATCTTTAATATTGGCAATAACCAATCAATCAATTTACTTGAATTCATCCAGATCTTTGAAAAACATCTTGGAAGAGAAGCAAGTATGAAAATGTGTCCTTTACCAGAGGGGGATGTAATAGCTACTGAAGCTGATACTTCCGCTTTAAAAGAATGGATTAACTTTCAACCATCAACTTCTTTAGATGATGGGCTGCAAAAATTCCTAAATTGGTTTAAAAATTACTATCAGTATTAATTAAGTTTAGTAATTAAAAATTGAATCTATCAATCTAATAAAAAAGACTCATCGACAGGAATCAAAGGATCCATCTCCTAGTTTCCAAACATTAAATCCATATGATTTTGCTTTAATTGGATTAATAACACTTCTTGTATCAAATATCCAGCATGGTTTTCTCATGATTTCAAAAAGCCTTTGTAGGTCAAGATTAAAAAATTCATCCCAATCGGTAAGAATAACTAATGCATCTGAATTATCTGCTGCTTCATATGCCGAATTAGATATGCACCAACAGGAGTCTTTTAATTCTGAAGAAGTTTCTATGTTTTTATATTTAGCCAAATCAATAGATATTTGTTTTTTATCAACTTTGGGATCATAAATAAATAAAGAACAACCTTCTTCTAGTAAGTCATTACATATATTAATTGCTGGAGATTCTCTAGTATCATTTGTATTGGCTTTAAAAGAGAACCCTAAAACACATATTTTTTTTCCAGAAATTGTACCAAATAATTTATCGACAATAATTGTAGTTATTCGATTTTGTTGCCATCCATTAATAGCAATAACCTTTTCCCAATAAGATGCAACTTCTTTAAGACCATAATGATTACATATATAAATAAGATTAGAAATATCTTTTTTAAAACAACTACCTCCAAATCCTGGACCTGAATGTAAAAATTTTGTACCTATTCTTGAATCAGTTCCTATAGCTTTAGCAACATTATTTATATTTGCTCCGGTAACTTCACATAATGCTGAAACTGAATTAATAGAACTAATCCTTTGAGCTAAAAAAGCATTTGCTATTAATTTTGATAATTCAGAACTCCATAAATCTGTAGTTAATATTTTCTCTTTATCCACCCAATTTAAATATATATCTCTAAGAGAATTAATTGCATGATTATTATCTCCACCGATTAAAATCCTATCAGGACTCTCTAAATCATTAATAGCAGTGCCTTCTGATAGAAATTCTGGATTAGATAAAATTAAAAATCTTTTTTTATTAATATCTTCATTATTATCTGAAATTGAGAAAGCCTCCAAAATTGATTGAATAGTTTGTGCTGTTTTAACAGGTAAAGTGCTTTTCTCTACAACTATAGTTAATCCGTTTGAAAAAGTTCCAATTTGACGAGCGCAAGATTCTATCCATTTCAAATCACTTGCTTGTCCTGCTCCTATCCCTTTTGTTTTTGTTGGAGTATTAACAGAAATAAAAATCATATCTGCTTTAGATATATTTGTTTCGACTTCAGTAGAAAAAAACAAATTCTTATTTCGACATTCCTTAATCAACTCAGGCAATCCAGGTTCAAAAACTGGTAACTTATCTAAATCGTTATTATTCCATGCTTTAATTCTTTCTTTATTCATATCAACAACATTTATCTGAATATGAGGGCAGTGATAGGCAATTACTGCCATGCTTGGTCCTCCCACATAACCAGCACCAATACAACATATCTTTTTAATTTGATTTATCATTTTAAATGATTAATTCTAATTTTATGCAATGATTTATAAAATTTTAGCAGCCAATTATAAATAGAATGAATTTATGAAATTAATATAATTATTTAATTTAATTTCAATAAAATATTCAAATATTTTCTTAGATATTTTTCTATCCCTAAATACTGTTTAGTTATTTGAACTATTAAGCAAGTAATGCTGTACTTCAAATATTTCATCAATAGGAATTGGGGATGATTCACCTTTTCTAATTGAATCTAAAAAAGCTAAGGCACAATTAAATTGACCTTTATCCTGTTTGAAATGACTTTTACTTCTAAAGCTTGATATTCCCCAGGCTTTTAATTTTCTAAAATTATCAAGTTGAATTACTGATCCACTAGCAAATACTTCAATTCGTTCTTTTGGAAAAGATTTATTGCCTTTAGCTAAATAATGAATGGTTCCAATTGAACCATCCTTAAAACTTAAATGTATAGAAAAAGTTTCGGAAGGGAAATTACCTTCTTTCAAATCAAAAACTTTAATATCATTTATCTCTTGATCTGATAAGAACCTTAAGAGATCAACAAAATGGCAAGCCTCTCCAATAAATCTACCTCCGCCAACATGAGGATCATTAAGCCAATGCGACTTTGATAAGTAGCCTGCATTACAGGTATATACAAAAGACAAAGGACCATTTAATTTAAGAATTTGATTCTTCATCTCAATCAATAAAGGTGAGAATCTTCTATTAAACCCAACCATCAAAAGTGGAGAATAATTTATAGTTTTATTAGGTCCTATCGTTAATGAAAAATAAGTTTCTTTAATAGAGTTCAATTGTTCTTTTGTGAGGCACAATGGTTTCTCCACAAAAACATTTTTCCCTGCTTTCAAAGACTTTATAACTAAATCTGCATGACTATCATGTCGTGATGCAACTACAATAGTGTTACATTCTGAATTTAATAACAATTCATCTATATCTGATATTGCATGATTAAAAGAAAATTTTGTTCCAATATGAACTGTATTAGATGCACTAGGAGAACAAATCATATGTAGATTTGCTCCGGCTTTTGCAAAGGCTGGAATTAATGTTCTAGATGCATAATTTCCAGAACCAATAAAACCAATTATAGGTTCCCCTGAATAATTGGTTAGACAAATATCATTTTTTAGATTTACTTTCTTATTATTAATATCAACTAATTCAGAATAATTAAGAACTATTCCAAGAGATTCTTCTCTAGATAAAAGTAATTCATATGCATCTAAAGAATTATCGAAAACAAACTGATGGCTTATAAGTTTTTTGACATTTAATGATTTAGTTTCAATTAGCTTTAAAATACTTTGAAAATTCCTTTGCTCCGTCCATCTAACAAATCCTATAGGATAATCAATATTATCTTCTTCATATTGCTTATCATATCTTCCAGGACCATAGGAGCAACTAACTTGAAAAGTCAATTCCTTCTCATAAAAGAGGTCCCTTCTCAGTTGTAATCCAGTTACTCCTATTAGAATTATTCTTCCTCTTTTTCTACAAGACTTTGCTGCCACTACAATAGGATCATTTGATGCAGTTGAAGCTGTTATAAGAAATCCATCAACTCCTATACCCTTTGTTTCATTTACGCACCATTGAACTGGATCAACTCCGTCTGAAAGACATAAGGATTTCACACCTAAAGATTCAGCTAAATCGCATCTCTTTTTATTAGGATCCAAGCCCAAAACAATACATCCATTAGCCAATAAGATTTGACAAGTTATTAATCCTATTAATCCAAGTCCGCTAACAACATAAGTTTCACCAATTGTTGGATTTAAAAGTCTGACACCCTGCAATCCTATAGAAGAAACAATTGTAAAAGATGCTTCTTCAAAACTTACATTATCTGGAATATGAGCACACAAATTTTCAGGTACAGTTACTAATTCAGCATGTGGTCCATTAGAAGCAACCCTATCTCCAACTTTGAAATTCTTAACTTCATCTCCTATAGCTTTTACTACTCCTGCATTGCAATACCCTAGCGGTATAGGTTGATCTAACTTAGAACGAATTGCTTCAACAGTGTTCATTAATCCATCTGTTTTAAATTTGCTTATTGCCTCAGCTAATTTGTCCGGTTGCTGTTTAGCCTTTTCAATTAAATTTGCCTTACCGAAATCAATCAGAGTCTTTTCAGTTCCAGATGAAACCAAAGAACATTTTGTAGCAATTAAAACTTCGCCTCTTTTAGGGATAGGACTAGGTAAATCAATTAATTTTGTCTCCCCTGAATCAAAAAATTGAAAAAGCTTCTTCATCAATAGATATACTCACCTTTAATTTAACTATTTTAACATTTTTATTTAGAGAATTTTTTTATAGAGTCTCTAGGATTATCTAGAAAATTTTTACACCATATTTCAATACAAACCAAAGATAATAAGGTATAAGATGCATCAATATTTCCTTGAAAATTATCTTCTAATAATTTAGAAACAGAAATAGGATTAAAAAGTCCTCGTGATTTAATCCTATCTTCTGAAAGATTATCATTAATCCATTCTCTTAATTCAAGATTCAACCATTCTCTTAATGGCGCACCAAAACCTAATTTAGATCTATATATTATCTCTTTTGGTAAATAAGGTTCCATTGCTTTTTTGAGAACCCATTTACTCTGTAAACCTCTTTGTTTAAAACGAGAAGGGATCTTGGCACTAAATTTGACCAAGTCCTTATCCAAAAAAGGAACTCTTACTTCTACTCCTGCCTGCATTGACATCTTATCTGTATAATTCAAGTTATGATCTGTTAAGAAAAATCTTTGCTCAAGAGCAAGTGTCCTTTCAAGTTGATTTGATTTTGCTGGAAGTAGTTTCAAAAAATCTAACATTTCATTATCTTTCTCTGAATCTTTTAATGCCAGAGAAAACTCCTTCGAGTAAAGACTTGATAGATCATTTCTCTGCATCCATCTAAAATAATTAACTAATCTTTTATCACCACTTAAATTAGCTCCAGAGAAAAGTTTCCTAATTCTTCTTAAAAAATTATTATTAACAGGAATATATTTTGCATTTCTATTTAATAAAGAAAGAGAAAAAGATGGTAACCATTGCCAAACAAATTCATTGCTAATAGCACTGTGTCTTCTATATCCAGCGAAGATATCATCTCCACCCACTCCAGATAAGAGTACTTTTATCCCCTGCTCTTTTGCAAAGGCGCTAATAAAATAAACATTTAGACATGCAGGATCAGCTAGTGGTTCATCTAACTGCCAAATCATATTCTCCAGGCTATTTATAAATTGAAAAGGACTAACATCTACAACAGATAGAGAAACCTCTAAATAATTAGCAACGATCTTAGCAAAATCAAGATCATTTTTATTTTTTGTCTTACCTGTATTAATAGTAAAACAATTAATATCAGGATTAAATTTCTTGGCAAAGGCCACAATAGCACTTGAATCTAATCCGCCGGACAAAAAGGCTCCTAAAGGGACATCTGAAATCATTTGCTTCTTTACTGCTTCTTTTAAATATTTCTGGGTTCCTAATATTGATTGTTTTTTATTTAAATAATCATTTGACTGATAAGAGAACTTTACTGAGGGCAAATAATACCATTTGGAATTTTTCTTAATTTCGCCTTGTTTTATTGAAAGGAATGTCCCTGGTTCTAATTTCTTAATTTGTGAAGAAGGTGTAGCTTCTCCAGGACACCAAAGAAAAGTAAGATATCTCTCAAGAGCTTCTAGATCAAGATTATGTGCGAAATCAACTTCGGCTTTATCATTTAAATTAATTAGAAAAGGTAATATTGCTTTTAATTCACTAGCAAAAAAAAATCCTGAGTTATTCTCAGAATAATAAAGGGGTTTCACACCAAATCCATCTCTAGCAATTATAAGATTATTTTTGAGGGAATCCCAAATTGCAATAGAAAAGATTCCATTTAAAGAAGAGAATAATTTTTCTAGCGATAAATTATTCAATGAATAATACTCATATAATCTCATTATCACTTCTGTATCAGAATTACTTACCCACGAAATTTGCTGAATAGAATCAAGGTGTTTTCTCAATTCTTTAAAATTATATATTTCACCATTAAATATTAAATTTATAGTCTTTTTATCATTAAAAAAAGGTTGATGTCCATCTTTGGTGGGATCTATAATTGAAAGTCTAGAATGAGCCAGGGCAATTCCTGATTGATGATCTAAGAACATACCTTTATCATCAGGTCCTCTATGATTAATAAGGTTTAAAGAAGACTTCAAAATAGAATAATATTTCTCAGGGTCTTCGTTTACTTTTACATTATTATTATTATTTAGATAACAACCTGTAATGCCGCACATTTTTATTTATACATAGAAAGACCTAATTTATTATCTATTAAATTTTCTATTTAGGAAAGTCCAGAGTTATAATATGGCGTTAATTTGAAGACTTCTTTAAAGTTATTTGCATTAAACAATTTATAGGAAAACTTTATTGGTTTAAAAGTGCGGAATTGATTAATCAAACGCTATAAAGTACTATAAGAATTACGGCAGTTACTAAAGAGCTCGTAGAATTACTTAATATGACTGCTATTACAGCTCATGGGGCCATAGCTCAGTTGGTAGAGCACCTGCGTGGCACGCAGGGGGTCAGCGGTTCAAATCCGCTTGGCTCCATTAATTTAATGAAATTATTTTTATAAATATTTAGCAATGTGTTGATAAAAATAATCAATTTTAGAGAAAACTTTAATTAAAAAGCTTTATTATTTTTAAATTAATTAGAACTTAGGTGATATATTCTCTGAACCAAAATTATAAATTTCAAAGTTAATTCCTATAGATTCTTCATGAGAATCATAAAAGGCTCCTATAGAATAAGCTCTTCTTTTTATATCCAAAGAATATATAGTATTTAGGAACTTTCCGTAATTTGTAGATTCACTATTTAGATTAATATTGGATTTAAACCCAAATAATAATGCTCCATAAACTTGCTGCTTTAAGTCAAAGCTAATTCTTGCAGAGTTTTCAATGTTATCAAACTTAAAGGGACTCTCACCACTCTTAAAAACATATCCATACTTTATACTTGCTTGAGTAAAATCTAAAAAGGGTTTTCTTAATTCGCCAAAAGTAATCTCTGGTCCCAAGCTAATATTAACTACTTCTTGAGTTGAGGAATCACTGTAAGAGAAGAAAGTTGAAGAAATTTCGGTGATAAATAATAAGTCCTGATCTATTATTCGTGGTGTAAAAACATAACTTTGATTAAATTCATTTAACCCACTATTAAAATTCCAAATAGGGAAAGAATATTTTAAAGAACTACTAAAAGTATATCTTGAAAGATCAATTAAATCCTTGCTATTTCTTTTTTCACCTTGATATTGACCTATGTCAAAAGCAAATAGTAAATTTCGTTTAATATTTTTTTCAGTTGTAATAAAATCTGTATATATAGCTTGTGAACCATATGCTGAATAAAGTTCCTTCCATCCGGAGAAATTTGTTGGAATTTTCTCTCTATATGCTCCAAATAAAGTGAAATCTATTTTTCGTTTATTATGCTTATCAATATCTTTAGAGATAGACATATCTTTACTTAAATCGTCATAATTATTTAAAAGATCATAGGATTTTTTGAACTCTAAATTAATTCTGGATCCTCTAGCTATTCTATCTGAACTTAAAGAATTAGATGTAGTTCTTAGATTAAATTTCCAGTTAAAAACATCACCATAAAGATTAGAATCTAAAGCAAAATAATCAAGGGTTTCTATTTCTGAAGATACTTTATCACTTGTAATAGAAGAGTTAACTGCAGTAAAAGAATTGGTTTTACCTTCTATAGCTCTTTGAATTAAGAAATAAGGAGTAAGATCTAATTTCAAATACTTACCGATATTTATAGGAGCATAATTCCTAAATATAAATAAACCATCTTTATCTGTCTTCTCATAACCTATTCCCCAATTATCATCGTAATCTCTAGTATTAATGGTTTTTCTACCTATAGGTATCTTCAATTTATCATCAAATATCAAGAAGCTGTTTGAAGAAGTAAACTTTAACTTGTTTGATTCTAAATCTCCTTTGAATTTATTACTTTGTAAAACAAGTTGTGGTTTATTATATAAATCATTTGTAAATATAACCTGATCTGAATCCAAAGAATTAGAAGTAAAATAAAGTTTTTTAGATTTAAATCTCCATTGCTGAATATTTTCTATTTTAAATTCAAGATTTATAAAACTAGTATAATTAGTAATTCCTAAACTTGAAGGTCTGAAGACCTCATTATTATATTGGTTAGAAACCTTTTGCAATTCTTCTATTTCTTCTTCACTAACAGAAGATAAATCAAGATCTTTAGAAAAGGTGTCCAGATTAATTACTCCATAAATATCCTCAATAAATCCTTTATTATCTGAAAAATTGTATACTATTTTAGCTGCCTGAAAATATTGATTGCCTTTCTTAAATAGTATATTTCCTATTGCAGAATAGGTATTTTCTTTCTGATCAAATATTATTTTATCTGCTTTTAATTCTATATCACCTATATAAGTTATTACATTACCTTCAGCATAAAACTTATCTTCTTCTTGATATTGGATATCAGCTTCAATATTAATTGATCGTTTTTGATTAACTGATGAATTTGGTTCTGAACTTTGAGCTAAAAGATTTAATATATTTTTATTATCACTTTCTAAAATGATATTTAAATAGTCTTCAATGAATCTATTGGATGAATGATTTAAATTAATTTTATATTGCAAGTATTGATCTGATTCATCAGAGAAATAATCAATATCTTTAAAAACAATTCCAGAAGTAATCAAATCACAAAGACTATCAGCACATAAACCAAAAGAAGGTCTTGAGCCAAAGACAAAGGAACTACTAAAAATTAACAATAATAACTTAAATTTAATTTTCTTAATCAAAAAACTTATTAAAGTATAAAACAATATTATAAATAAGCTATAAAAACAAAAAATTATTTACCAGACTAAGCTTTTCTCCAAACAGCTAATAGTTTTCCTTGTATAGAGACTTGATTAATATCTAAGACTATAGGTTCATAGGAAGAATTTGCTGCTTCTAGTATAATCTCGTTACCTTTTCTGTTGAAGTATTTCAACGTAGTGCCTGAACCTGGCACCATGGCACTTACAATTGTTCCATTTCTCAAAGAAGAGGGTTCTTTTATTGGCTCCATTAAGACCAAATCTCCATGGGCAATATAAGCATCTATCATAGAATCACCATTAACGGAAAGAGCAAATACATTTTTATTTTCCAATACTGAATTTATATCTAATTCCTCTTGGCAATCATTAAAAGACTCTATCAGCCCCCCGGCTGCAACAGCTCCCATTATTGGAATCTTCCCAAACATATCACCTACCAATGCTAATGTCCTCGCCTTGCCCTCTTGCCAAGAAATCCAGCCTTTCTGCTGCAAATGCTTTAATCTGCTTTGAATTGGAGCAGGAGATTTTAATCCCATACCTTGCATCATCTGCCTTATGCTAGGACTATGATGGTGATTAGCAATATAATCATGTATCCAGTCATAAAGCTCTTTCTGAGCTTCGGTTAAAGATTTTTCCAAAGCAAACAACTCTTTCTAATACATTAGTACCATAATATTAATCCTCTCGCAAATAGAGCGCTATGAGAGTAGGCAGGCGAGTAAGGCTTGTTGAGCATGTAGGCGATTTTCAGCTTGAGAAAATACTCTACTTGAATCGCATTCAAAAGTTTCATCTGAAATTTCCTTCTCTCTATAAGCTGGTAAACAATGAAGAACAATAGCATCTCCCTTTGCTCGGGAAAGGAGCTTTTTATTAACACAAAAACCCTCGAAAATCTTATCTCTTTTAGCAGATTCATCTTCTTGCCCCATAGAAGCCCAAACGTCTGTATAAATAACATTTGCTCCATCTACCGCCTTATTGGGGTCATTAGTAATAAAAGGCTTCTTACTTTGAGGACTAAGATTGTCTGCTTTCTTTATTATCAAGGGATTAGGTCTAAATCGATCAGGGCAACCTATTTTCACCTGAACGCCCATTATTGATCCACAAAGCAATAAAGAATTTGCGACATTATTTCCATCACCGATGTAAGTAATAACAACGTCATCAAATGATCCAAATTCTTCTTTAATAGTCAAAAAATCTGCCAATATTTGGCAAGGATGCTCCATATCTGTTAATGCATTTACTACGGGGATAGAGCCCCATCTTACGTATTCCTCTAATGTCTGTTGCTTATAAGTTCTTATAGCTAAAGCATCAACATAATTACTTAGCACTCTTACAGTATCTTTTATGGGTTCACCTCTACCAATTTGAGAAGTTAAAGGATTTATATCAATCGTAGTTCCACCTAATCTATACATTGCTACTTGAAAACTAACTCTGGTTCTGGTAGAGGCTTTGTCAAAAATCAATCCAAGAACTTTCTTAGAAGTATTAAATTCAATCAAATTATTCTTGATTTTTGATGCAAGATCTATTAATGAAGATATTTCTTGAAAATTAAGATCTGAAATGGATAAAAAATTAAATCCACTTAACTTTTTCAACTCTTCAGGGATTAAATAATTCAATTGATAAAAAGTTTAAGTTAACCGATTCCTTCAGGAAGCTTAGTATCCTCTAATAAATTCTTTAGATCATCCCCTTCAATAACTTCTTCTTCTAATATTTTTTGAGAAATTGATTCTAATAAAGAAAGATTACTTCTTAAAATATTTAAAGCATTTTTATGAGCATTATCAACTAAATCTCTTACTTCTTTATCTATAGCTTGAGCTGTGGCATCACTAACTGCCCTTCTAGGGTTATTATTATTGCCTAAGAAATTACCTCCACCTTGCTTATCATAAGCAAGAGGTCCAAGTATATCGCTCATTCCATATGTTCCAACCATTTGTTCTGCTATATCCGTTGCTCTTTGAAGATCATTAGAAGCTCCTGTTGTGATTTTACCAAAAACTATTTCTTCAGCAGATCTTCCACCGAGAAGAGTAGCTATCTGTCCTTCTAATTCTTCTTTTGAATTCAAGAATCTTTCTTCTGTAGGCAATTGCAATGTATATCCTAATGCACTCATACCTCTTGGTACTATAGAGATTTTCGCTACTTTAGATCCCCCTGGCATTAAATGACCAACAATTGCATGTCCCACTTCATGATAAGCAACTACCTTTTTCTCATCATCTTGTAATACTCTACTTTTCTTTTCTAGACCAGCTACCACTCTTTCTATTGCCTCACTAAGATCCTGCTGCTCAACTGATTTTCTTTTATTTCTAGCGGCAAGCAATGCAGCCTCATTCACCATATTTGCTAAATCTGCTCCAGCGAAACCACTTGTAGCTTGAGCAATAGAATCAAGATCAATCTCTTCTGCTAATTTCACTTTCTTAGTATATATCTCTAGAATTGTTTTTCTCCCTGAGAGATCTGGACGATCTACAAGAACTTGCCTATCAAATCTACCTGGTCTTAATAAAGCAGCATCGAGTACTTCTGGTTGATTAGTCGCGGCTAGAACAATTACTGGCTTATCGGTCGAAGCAAAACCATCCATTTCAGTAAGAAGCTGGTTCAGCGTCTGTTCTCTTTCATCATTCCCACCTACAACACCCATTGAGCCTGATCTACTTTTACCAATAGCATCTAATTCATCGATAAAAATTATGCAAGGTGCTTTCTTTTTTGCTTGTTCAAAAAGATCTCTTACCCTAGCTGCACCTGCACCAACAAATAATTCAACAAACTCTGAACCAGAGATTATAAAGAAAGGAACTTCAGCTTCTCCAGCAACGGCTTTAGAAAGTAAAGTTTTACCTGTCCCTGGAGGACCTACCAGCAAAACACCTTTGGGAATTCTTGCTCCAATATCAACATATCTTTCTGGTTTCTTTAAAAAATCCACGATTTCTGTAAGTTCATCCTTAGCCTCATCTACCCCTGCCACATCATCAAAAGTAACTCTTGACTCCTCATCAGGTACGTAAACCTTAGCTTTGCTTTTAGTAAAACTAAGTGCACCTTGAGCTCCTCCTCCACCCATACTTCTCCTTGCAAAAAATTGAAGTACCAGAATAAAAATCAAAGGTGGTACAACCCAACTTAGGATAGTAGTTATAATATTTGGTTTCTTAGGAGGCGCTGCAGCAAATTCAACACCTTTATTCTCTAACCTTTGAGGTAAATCCATATCAAAGATTGGAGTTGTTGCTAGAACTGATGGGGATCCTTCCTCTGGAGAACCTAATTCATATCTAATTTGTTCTTGAGTAATATAAGCCCTTTTCACTTGTCCATCGTTAACTTGATCAATAAAAAGAGAGTAAGGTACTCTAGGTACCTGCATATTTTGGTTCGGGAAAAAACTGCTAAATAAAAGTAAAGCGCCCACAGAAATAAGAATGATATTGATTATCCCAAATCTCCTATTCGGCTGATTCTCATCTTGACGAATTGGCATAATAACCTTTTTGATGGATACCTTAGTTTAAGTAATAACTTAAAATTCCGAAGACTTTCTTTTGGGTAAGAACCGAACGTTAGCTTTGAACTATTAGTTATTTATTTGCTGAGCCATCTCGACAAGTAAATCTTTTTGATGGATTGAGAATGAATCAATTAAAAATTCATAAGAATTATCTATTTCCTTAAAACCAAAGTTGCAAAATGGTGTTCTAGCCGAATTGCCTCCTATTATTTTTGGAGCAATAAAAGTTTTTATCTCTTGAATACACCCTGATTTCATTGCTGATGTTGACAATTCTGGTCCACATTCCCACAGAATTTGATTTATTCCTTTCTCAGCTAAAAAAATTGATAATTCATGAGGATTATCCGATTTTAATTTAAATTTCTCTACAGACTTAGGAATTGATTCAAGTTTTCTATAGTCAGATGATTCTGGAAAAACAATAATTGTTTCTGCAAGATTGCAATCCCAAACTTGTGAATTATTTGGAAGGTCACAAGATCTAGTGAAGACAACTCTCAGAGGTTCTTTGTCTTTATTGTTTCTAGTAGTCAACAAAGGATTATCAGATCTCAAAGTTTCACCTCCAATTACTATTGCATCAAATTTAGATCTTAAATTATGTACATAATTTCTAGAATCCTCACAAGTAATCCATTTACTTTTTCCATTAGGTAAAGAAATTCTGCCATCTATAGTCATAGCCCACTTCAAAACCCCATAGGATTTCCCATTCGTAACTCTATAAATAAAAGCTCTATTTAATATTTTCGATTTTTTATCTAAAATACCCTCAAAAACATTTAAGCCTGCGTCTCTTAATTTTTTAATTCCTTTACCAGATACTCTTGGATCAGGGTCCTTCATTGCTACATAAACATTTTTTATACCAGAACTAATGATTTTTTCGACGCAAGGAGGTGTTCTCCCATAATGGCAGCAAGGTTCTAGATTTACAAATAATGATCCTCCTTTTGCCTTCTCCCCAGCTTGATTCAGAGCAAAGACTTCAGCATGAGGCATTCCTGTTTTAGGGTGAAATCCTTCACCAATTAATTTTCTATTCTTATCTGTTACTACAGCGCCAACGAGCGGATTAGGGCTTGTACAACCTTCTGCTAAAGAAGCCAGATGTATAGCCCTATCCATAAAATTAATTATGGATTCATTATCCTCAATAGATTTCACCATTGAATCGAATATTATTTTATTACTAAATTTTAGTTAATCATTAAATGAACGCCATTCACTAACTAAATAAGGCGGTACAGGTAGTTCGGAGAAAACTCCATCAAGACTAAGTCTTAAAGGACGATTTTTATCTATTTGATCAATAAGCTTAGTCAAGTTAAATTCAGCGGCAGCTTGTCTAGGATCACTAACTAGTAAATTATTTTTTAATGTTATATCCTTTAATTCCCAATATTTTCTTCCTGAATCAACTTTTAATTCAGTTGGATGATCAATTCTCAAACTGCCTGGATAACCAATAACCCTTAAGATAATAAGGTTTTCATTATTAATATCCTTATAAGTGACTAATTGCCATGTCTCAAAATCAAGATCTCTTAGGAACTCTACGCTCCCTTTAATATCCTGACCATTAATTTCTGTTGTGATAATTTCAGCAAAAGTTTTGTTGGGCTGAGAAAATAAAAGAAGAACAAATAAATTTAAGGCAATCAAACCTCTTAACAAAATATTCTTTCTATAATTTTGATTTCCCACCATTTTCAGAATCCATAAGACCATCTAGAGTAACAGCTGATCGGATCAAAGATTGGTAGCTTCTTAAAATTCTCTTATTTCTTTTTATCAAACTAGCTGGATCTAAAGTTTCTTCATTCTCTTTAAAACCCATTGAAAAACTTGTGTCACTATCATCAAGCAACTCAAAATCACTTTGAAGAGCGATTAAAGCGATTAACAATTCATGCAATCGCCTTCTTCTATCAGTTTGATGTTCTATTTTAGATGATTTACGGCTTCACAAAAAAAGATAATAATAAATTTAGAACAAATCAACTAAATCTTTAAAATATGATGTTAAACAATTCTTCTAATCATAATAAAAGACAAATTAATGTTGTAGGAGTTCATTCTTTGAAAGAAGAAAAGATTTCAAAAGAAATTTTAGGAATCATAAAAAATGCTGATTATATTGCTTCCCCGAGAATTCTATTCAAAGAAACCATTGATGTATATCAAGGCAATACGAGCAAAATAGCTTGTGATTTTTACGAAATAACAGATATTCAGGAACTAATCAAATGGATAAAAACAAAAACGGGTGAAATTATAGTTTTTTCTCATGGAGACCCGTTATGGTATGGCATAGGACGTTTATTGGCAAATAATTTCCCTGATAATGAATTAAATTTCTATCCTTCTCCTACATCTATGCAATTAGCATTTGCCAAACTAGGTATACCTTGGCAAAAATCAGAATCCATTAGTATTCATGGTAGAGAGAATTGTACACTTGGAGAAAAATTAAATAAAAGACCTAAAATATTAACTGTATTAACAAACCCTTCAAAAGAAGGCGTTTTAGAAGTATTAAATTATCTGAAGTCAATGCAAATTGCATCTATATATGAATTATGGCTATTTGAAAATCTAAATACTAATAAAGAAAGAATAAGAAAGATAAATCAAAATGAAATGCCCCCAGAAGATATTGATCAATTACATATTATTATCTTGCTAAAAAAAGAAACTCCGTCTAATAATTTAAAAATAATGCCACTATTTGGTATAGAAGATTCTTTATACAAATGCTACGAAGATAGACCAGGCTTAATAACAAAGAAGCATATAAGAATTCAAATATTATCAGATTTAGAACTCCCAGAAAAAGGAATTATTTGGGATATTGGCGCTGGAGTAGGGTCAATTGGATTAGAGGCATTGAGATTAAGACCTGATCTAAAACTAATCATATTTGAAAAAAGGCTAGGCAGTAAAAATCTCATTTTAGAAAACGCCAAAAGATTAAATGTTAAGCCACACAAAATAATCGAGGAAGATTTCCTAGAAATTGTTAAATTCCAATCAAAATATAATCTTGGCAGCCCAGATAGAATAATTATTGGAGGAGGTGATAATAAAGTGAAAATTATTAATAGTGCAATTAATTTTATTAAGGGTTCAGCAATAATTGTTATTCCAATAGTTAAAATAGAAATTATAAAAGAATTAAACGAATTATTTAATAATCTTGGATGGGAAATAGCATTGAATCTATTACAAACCTATCAAGGCATATCACTTGGAGATGGTACAAGGTTAAATCCATATAATCCAGTTTACATTTTAAAAGCAAAAAAAATCTAAATTTTTATCTATTTGGTTTAGCGACATGAGGCAACCCCCAACCTAATTTATTTCTTAAAACCTTAAAAAATTCATGATTTATTAATCTAATAAATTTTACTGGATGATCGCTCTTCCTAATTAAAACTCTATCTTCAGGCCAAACATAACATCCTGCACTTCCATCAACAACCATAATCAATCTTTCAGGGGTTGCAGGGAAGACTGTGACCGGTTCAGAATCACTAAAGACCAAAGCTCTTGAAGCTAATGAATGAGGGGCAATTGGAATTAATTGCATTACAGGACAATCTGGAGTAATTACAGGTCCTCCTGCGCTTAGGGAGTAAGCAGTTGATCCTGTGGGAGTAGAAAGGATTACACCATCAGCTGAAATATCTACAGGCGCATGGCTTCCAATAGAAACCTCAAAATGACACATACTAGTTAAAGGTTCCCGATGAAGAGCCATCTCATTTAGACATAAAGACTCCCATCTTCTCTGTTCATTCCTCATAACACTTACAACAATGCTTGCTCTTTCTTCTATTTCCCATTCACCTTTGATTACAGCATCTAGAGCCTGCTGAATATTTGACAAATAAGCCTCTGCTAAAAAGCCAAGGTGTCCAGTATTAATGCTAAGTATAGGAATATCTACTGGTGCAGTTTGTCTTGCGGCTGAAAGTACTGTCCCATCACCACCTAATACAATTGCGAAAGAAATTGAGGAATTAAATCCTTCTGGGACGCAAGCTGTATATCCAAGAGGGCGCATATGTTGATCAGGATTAGCAAAGCCTACTAATCCTCCAGAACTACTTACTCTAATTACTTCAAAGTTGGATTCTTCCAACTTTTTTTGAACTGTAATTGCTGTCTGAACGGCGAGAGGTTTTCCGTCGTTCACGATCAGTCCAGCAGATGGCACCGATCGAAACTCATAAAGATCATATATATATTAAACCAAAGCAGTTATAAAATTAAATAAATAGATATTTTAAATAATTTAAAATGAATTAAAACTGCTCAAGAAATCTTAAATCACTTGTGTAAAGCCTTCTTATATCATCTATTTCATGCCTAACCATACAAAACCTCTCGACTCCTAAGCCTGCCGCAAAACCAGTCCATCTTTCTGGATCAATATTCATTCCCTCCAACACAGCAGGATCAACCATTCCGCAGCCCATTACTTCCAACCACTTACCTCTCCATTGAACATCCACTTCAGCGGAAGGTTCAGTAAAGGGAAAATAACTAGCACGAAATCTTATAGGTAAGTCGCCAAAGAATGATTTCAAGAATGTCATCACTGTTCCTCTTAAATGACTGAAATTTAATGCTTCATCAATACATAAAACTTCTATTTGGTGAAATACAGGCGAATGCGTTGCATCTGAGGCATCCCTTCTAAAGACTCTACCAGGTGCAATTATTCTCAATGGAGGTGGATTGTTTTCCATATACCTAACTTGAACAGGAGAAGTATGGGTCCTTAAAAGTAAATTTTCCCCCAAATAAAATGTATCTTGCATATCTCTAGCAGGATGATTATTTGGTATATTAAGAGCTTCAAAATTATAAAAATCATTTTCTATTTCTGGTCCATCTACTACTGAATAACCTAGTCCACAAAAAAGATCTACTATGTCTTCTGAGGTTGATATTAAAGGATGTTGATTACCAAAAGGAATACCAATAGGAGGAAGTGTGATATCAATTGTTTCTTTCCCAATTTGTTTTTTTAAAAATTCATTATTTATCTCATTTTGCCTATTAGATATTAATTGAGATATTTGATTTTTTAAAATATTGGCTTTTTCTCCAATTAAAGGTCTATCTTCAGATTCTAAATTCCCCATTCCACCTAGAATGATTGATAATTTTCCTTTTTTCCCTAATAATTTAAGTCTTATTTTTTCAAGTTCTTCTTCGTTTTTAGTAGAACTGATATCTGCATCAGCAATTTTTTTTAAAAGATCGAGATCATTTTTGATCTTTTCTAAGAAATCAGATTTATTCACTGCAAAAAAACACAATCCTTCTTACTCTAATAGTTAAAAGTAAACATTCCAAATAATTATATATATGAAACCACTAAAAATATTAATAAGCAATGATGATGGAATACTAGCGAATGGGATTAAGACTCTAGCTAAGCATGTAGCTTTGAGAGGGCATAATGTTTTTATTGTTTGCCCAGATCAAGAAAGATCTGCTACAGGGCATGCTCTAACTATTCAATCTCCAATAAAAGTTGAGAAAGCTGACAAGTTATTCCCTAAAGCAGTTTTGGCTTGGGGATGCAGCGGCACCCCAGCTGATTGCGTGAAATTAGCTTTAAATGAATTATTACCATGTAAACCTGACTTGATCTTATCAGGTGTTAATCATGGACCAAACCTAGGTACAGATGTATTTTGCTCTGGAACTGTTGCAGCAGCCTTAGAAGGAACGCTAGAGAATATTCCTTCTATAGCAATAAGTGTTGCAAGTTTTAATTGGAATAAATTTGAGTATGCCAGTAAATTAGCAATAGATATTGCCGAAAATTCTATCAAATCAAAATGGCCTAACAATCTACTTTTAAATATAAATATTCCAGCTTGCAAAGAAGATTTAATAGGAGAACCAACTTGGAGTCGTTTATCCGTTAGAACATATAATAACCAATTCTCAAGAAGAAAAGACCCTAGAGGTAATACATATTTTTGGCTGGCCGGAGAACCAATGATTGATAATGATTTAAAAGGATATGGTCCTCAAGATTGGCCTAGCGATGTATCTTTGATTTCAAAGAATATCCCTTCTGTCTCACCTTTAGAACCAGACTTGTTTTGGAGAAAGCCTATCAAAGAATTACCTTCTATTTAATTTTTATAAATTCTTCTCAGAAGCCATAATGACATGCATAGTCCAATAAAATGACCAGTTAGTACTTGAGTATTACTAAGAACAGATAAAATTTCAAGAGATGTTATTGGATAATTCTGCATTGCACGAGCACTTGAACCAATAGATATACCTGGCGTTTGCATAGATGCTTGAATAAACAATGGTCCCATCAACGCCTGATATCCAATTAGAGAGAAAATCATCCCAATTAAATCGACTACAAGCCCTCTTTTTATAAGACGGCTAGTCTGACCTCTTGATGGTCTTGCCTTGCTACCTACAGCTCTACCAGCCCTCACTATCAGCCATCCCTGCCAAAGGCTGTACAAAAGCAAGAAAAATGCCAAAGTAGTTAAAGAAAGCCCTGGAGCAAGTCCGAGTGCTTTTTGAGTATCATTGCCTAAACTGCTACCAATTCTTGTGAAAACCAAGACCGCAATAACTACGACTCCAAGGACTAATTGAACCCAAAATCTAATCCATCCCAGTCGTTTTATAGTGAATGAAAGCAACTGAAAATCAATCTGCTCTGACATCTAATTCAATGATTATTTAATTCAAACTTGCCATCAAAGAGAGAAAATTGCACGTTTAATTTGATTCCTGTCATTTCGCCACATCAAGCATCCACGCCAACATCCTTAGCCTTAGGGAGTTTTGATGGTTTGCATGCAGGTCATCGATCCGTAATCAAAGCAATTGTTAATCATAAAGAAATCCCTACTGTAGCAAGTTTTTGGCCTCATCCCAGAGAAATTCTGTACAAAGAATCCAGATTAAGACTTGATCTACCAGATGAAAAAAAATTTTTACTTGAAGAAATTGGAGTTAAGCAATTAGTCTTGATTCCTTTTGATATAAATCTTTCAAGAATGAGTGCTGAAGATTTTCTAAAAGAAATTATTCTTAAGAAATTAAATCCCAAAAGAATATCAGTTGGAGAAAATTTTCAATTTGGTCATCAGAGAAAAGGGGATATTCATATCCTTAAAGAAATTCTAAAAGATTTGGATATAGATATAAATATCCAACCTATTTTCAATGATCAGCTTGGTAGAGTCAGTAGCAGTAGAATTAGAAGTTATTTATCTGAGGGGGATTTAATATCTGCAAAAAAATTACTTAATAGAGCATATACATTTACAGGGAAAGTCGTCCAAGGGAAAGGGATTGGCAAAAAGATTGGATGGCCAACAGCTAATCTCCAGATTGATGGTAGAAAGTTTCTGCCTGGACTAGGAGTTTATGCTTGTTGGGTATATGTTGGTAACTCATCTATAAGATTGCCTTCAATAATGAATTTAGGTCCGCAACCAACTATACATCCTGATTCTCCCTCAGCAGTAGAGGTTCATATACTAAATAGAGAAATAAACCTAAAAGATATGATTTTAAAAGTAGAGCCAATAAAAAGAATTAGATCTCAAAAAAAATTTGATTCCCTAGAAAGTCTTAGTAAAGAGATTAATCAAGATTCAATTAGAGCAAGGGAAATTTTATTTAAGTAAATAATTAATTTTCTAAGCTACAGGATAAGCATGCTTTATTCCCCAAAAGACAAAACATGTTATACCCCCCAACAGAATGACAGCCCAAATAAGGAAATTCAAAGGAAAGTCTGATTTTTTGTTTACTATCATTTATCTTAGTAGTAAATGTGCATAGCTTGACACGAATTTAATGGTTGTCATCCGTAACCAAGAAAATATTATTGCTCAAATCATAGATGCCAATCTTGATAGAGCTAGAGAGGGGTTGAGAGTTTTAGAAGATTGGTGTCGATTTGGATTGTCTAGAGAAGATCTTGTTGTCGAGATCAAAGACTGTAGGCAAAAACTTGGTCAAAAGCATTTAAAGAGATACAAGATTTCGAGATTTACTTCTCAAGATCCGACTCCTCAACTTACTCATCCAGCCCAAAATTTAAAACAATCTCCTTATGACTTAATTTGTGCCAACTCATCCAGAGTCCAAGAATCACTAAGAGTAATTGAAGAGTATGCCTTAATACTGGATAAAAATTTAAGTGATCTTGCCTCTGAGATAAGATATAAAATATATAAGTTAGAAATAGATATTATTAGTGCTGATGAGAAATTTAAAAGAAAAAAAATCTTAGAGGAAGCAAATGTTTACGTAATTACATCTCCCAAAGATAATCTTATTGAAATCATTCAAAAAAGTCTTTCAGCAGGAATAAAAATAATTCAACTCAGAATCAAAGACAATATCTTGCAGAAAGATATTGATCAAGCCAAAGAGATATCTAAACTATGCAAAGAGAATAATGCATTATTCATTATTAATGACAGAGTTGATATAGCCTTATTGGTTGATGCGGATGGGGTACACTTAGGTCAACAAGATATGAAAGTTAAAGATGCAAGAAATATTCTTGGCAAATCTAAAATCATTGGATTAAGCACCGAAAACATAAATCAGATGAAAAATTATAAAAATGAATGGATAGATTATTTT
>CETH01184082.1_pt1 | contig 26023 bp, 20 predicted proteins | sample 361461 | NCBI WGS metagenome assembly CETH01 (sample SAMEA2622695, study PRJEB7988) | marine metagenome | isolation source: saline water (ENVO:00002010), including
GACCAACGGATTATGAGTCCGCTGCTCTAACCAACTGAGCTAAGAGCCCTTAAAGGCCTCAAAATTTATAAATTTTTATAACAAAATACATAGAAATATTATTCATTAATTTTCCCCGTTTGTATATCCCATAAGTATTTATAAGGACCTTGATTTGAAATCAATGTATCATGACTACCTGATTCAATAATCTTTCCTTGATCAATAACAATAATATTATTGGCATTTCTAACAGTTGATAATCTATGAGCAATCACAATTGTTGTACGTTCTTTTGCAATATCATTTAGAGCTTTTTGAATGAGTAATTCAGTTTCATTATCAACAGCAGAGGTTGCTTCATCAAAAATAATAATAGGAGGATTTTTATAAATAGCTCGTGCAATTGCAATCCTTTGCTTTTGTCCGGCAGATAGCTTTTGACCCCTTTCTCCAATTAAAGTGTTATCTTTGTTTGGAAGCTTATCTATAAATTCACTCGCTTGACTTTTTTGACAAGCCATATTGAAATTTTCTTGATTAAAGTCTAAATCAGGATAGCATATATTTTCTTTGATTGTGCCATCAAATAAAAATGTTTCTTGGCTTACGTAACCAATGTTTTCTCTTAGATTTTTTAAAGTAATATTTGTAATGTTTTGATTCCCAATTTTAATATTCCCACTTTTTGTATCATAAAATCTAAGCAAAAGTTTGATAATCGTTGTTTTTCCTGATCCTGTTTGGCCAACAATTCCTAAAAAATTACCATGTTTAATTTTAAAATTTAAATTATCAAAAATCATATTATGTTGATTATATGAAAATGAAATATTTTCAAATGTTATATCTTGTTTATAATTCTCTAGATTAACTGAATTAAGATTATCTTTTATTTCATAAGGTGTATCTATTAAATCTAAAATACGTTTATTTGATGCCATAGATCGTTCAAATAAATCAACAGTCTCACCTAATCGTGTAAATGGCCATAAAAATCGTTGTGTTAAAAAAACTAAAACACTAAATGAACCAACAGCAATTTCTCCATTTAGAGTTTTTATACTTCCAATAATCATAGTACCAAGAAATCCACTAAGCACACCCATTCTAACAATTGGAATGAATGCAGAGCTTAACATAATTGCACGTTTATTTTTTGATTGATAATCAGAACTTAGATTTTTAATACGTTTATATTCTATATTTTCAGTAACAAAACTTTTAATAGTTGATATACCGATTAAATTATTAAAGATATTACTATTTAGTTTTCCAACAGCATTTCTTACGGCAATATATCTTGGAGCAAGATTTTTCTGAAATAAGAACGCAATGAATAAAATTGCAGGAATAGGTAGAATAGAAATACTAGCAATTAATGGTGAAATGTAAAAGAATACACAGCCTATTGCAATACTTGATACAATAATTTGAATAATTTCATTTAAGCCATTATCTAGAAATCTTTCTAATTGATTAACATCATCATTAAGCTTAGCTGTAATATCTCCAGTTTTTTGATTTTCAAACCAAGATAGATCTAAATTTTGGACATGTTGATATGCATCTAAACGAATGGCGTGCTCAATATTTTGAGCAATATTTCTCCATGATATTGAATATAAATATTGAAATAATGATTCAAAAGCCCAAATTAAAAATGTACATACTGCAAGAAATGTAATTTGTGATTGGACCTCAATAATGCCCAATTTAGCAATGAAACTATTTTCTCCTTGGACAACTAAATCAACAGCAATACCAATTAATATTTCTGGGGCAATATCAAATATTTTATTTATGATAGAATATGTAGAAGCAATATAAAATTTACTTTTCCAAGGTTTGATATATTTAAGGAATCTAGAAAACGATACGAATGAATTTGACTCCATATCAGTTATATTTATTATTTAGATTGATGATTTCTTTTTTTATTGATGCTATTTGTTTGATAATATCTAAATTTTCATCATCTTGTTTTAATTGTTTTCTTATAGTGTTTAATTTTATTTCAAGCATTGTTTTTTCTAATCTTATTAAACAATCTTTTGCCATTTTTATAGATGCTTCAAACGTTTCTATGTGATATATAATATTTGCAAATCTCTCACTTGTTTCTTTATCAGATATTTGATTCATAATAAGCTTAACAGGCATTTCGTTTTCAGATTTTAAATGTATATTTATGTACTCATATAATTCTTTATGTGTGCTTGATTGTATCCAATCAGAATTTAAATTATTATAAATAAATGTTCTAATTTCTAAATCTTCACATAAGCATAATCGCATTAAATCATCTTCAATTAGAGTTTTTTGATTGTTTGCAACAGGTTTTATATCTTTGTTTTTATTTTCCCGTATTTTTTTTATTCTATTACTTTTATTAATCATTGTATTTAATGACTCTAGAATACTATTTGTACTTATACCTGTTATATCTGATAAATTTTTTGCTGATATTTCTTTTATAATTGCATCATTAAATAATACAATTTCAGATAATACTTGATTAATGAAATCTTGAATATTTTTATTTTGATCATTAGTTTGGAAAACATCATGATGAAATTGCATAACTTCTATTGCTGATTGCATATATTCTTTAAACTCTGCATTTCCTTTTTGTTGTATCCAATCATCTGGGTCTAATCCTTTAGGGGTCTGAATGATTTTAGGTTGCATCCCATTTTTTAATAATATATATCCTGTTTTTATTGCAGAATTTTGTCCAGAAATATCACCATCAAGTGCTATGTAAATTTCTTTTGTATGCCGTTTAAGAATAGCAGCATGATAATCTGTAAATGCAGTTCCACAAATTGCAACAACATTCTTTACGCCAGATTGAAATAATTGCATTAAATCAAAGTAACCTTCTACAATAATAACACTGCCTTTATTTTTGATTTCTTGAATTGCTTTATTTAATCCAAATAAAACCTTACTTTTATTATATAATATTGTATCTTGAGAATTAATATATTTTGCTGGGTGGTCATTATTAAATACTCTACCAGCAAAGCCAATAGTATTCTCATTTCGATCCATTATTGGAAATATTAAGCGTGATCTAAAACTATCAACATATCCATTTTTCCCATTATAGAATAATCCAGATTCTTTCATCGCATCAGATGAGTATTTTTCTTTTTGAATTAATTTTAAAAGGGCATTTGATTGATTGTTTATGTAGCCTAATTTGAATTCATTAATTATTTCTTTTGTGAAACCTCGTTCTGATAAATATTGATGTACTTCAGTTCCAATATCTGAATTAAGATTATCTTTGTAAAAATTTAGTGCATTGGTATTAATAGATAATAATTGTGTTCTTAAATCTGAAAACCGTTTATCTGATTCATCAAAATCAATTTTAATATTAAACATATTTGCTAATTTAATAATAGCATCAGGGAACTCTAGATTATCTGCTTGCATAATGAAATTAACTGCTCCTCCTCCAGCTCCACATCCAAAACATTTATAGATTCCCTTATCGGCATTAACTGAGAAAGATGGAGTTTTTTCATCATGAAAAGGGCAGAGACCTTTAAATGATCGTCCTGCTTGTTTTAAATCAACATATTCAGAGACTACATCAACGACATTTGCGATTGTTGTAACTTGTTCAATAGTTTGTTGAGAAATTCTTGCCATTTAATTAAGCTTATTGTTAATTATATATGAACCCAGATTATTTAAATGTGAAGCAGATATTCTCAAATTATGATTTTCAACAATTTTTTTTAATATATTGATCATTGTTAATGAATTCCCTGTTATGATTTCAATTGGTAAATTATTATAATTTTTTAAAATGAAATCTTCAACTAAAATTTTAGCATCTTCATGATTAGTATTATGTAAATCAAGAGATTCCATTTTATTTTACAAATAGATTAATCAATCAAGATACTTCTAATTTTATCAATGAAATTAAATAATATTGATTCTTGATTGAATTTAGATAAAATATTTGTTTTTGATGATTCATGAATTGGGAATAATTGGAATATAATAATTAATATATTAATTACTAAAGTCCCCCTGATTATTCCTGTTATTGAACCTGAAAATTTATCTATATTTTTTTGAATTTTAATACTATCCAAATTATATATAATAGTATTAATAATAAATCCCAAAACTAATATTGTTACAATAAGGATAATGATAAAACTAGATAAATATAAAAATTGATTATTTTGATATCCTAAAGGTAGATAATTAGTAATAAAATTAACACTGATAATTGATAGAAATAAATTGATGGTTTTTTTAAATTCGTTAATAATACCATTTGTTATTCCATTAATTAAAAAGGTGATTAAAACTATTGTTATAAAAATATCTATAGGATTTATTTGCATATTTATTATTGTATAATTTATTAGAATTTACAAATTTTTTTCAATTAATTAAATAAGTCTTATATTGATTGTTGTATAATTCTTATGTTGGTTGTTGCATAATTTAATTCATAAATTAAATACTAAAATAAATTATTAAATTAAATATATGAAAATAGAAAATAATTCAGTTGTAGATATTATGAATCTTCATGAAATTGATGAACGATTGTATAATATGAATGAAAAAAGAGGACCATTACCTAAAATAATTTCTGATTTAACTAGCAAAATAGAACTAATTGAAAGTGATAATTTAAATCTTGAAAATGATAAAGTAGATATAGAAAAAAGAAAATCTATTATTTTATCTAATGTATCTGAATTTAATGAAAAGATTGAAAAATTAAATAATCAAACATATGATGTTAAATCCAATAGAGAATATGAAGCTTTATTATCTGAAATTGATCATTTGAAAATGTCTTTATCTGATGAGAATAAAGAGCTGGAAACTTTTGATGCTAGGTTAGAAGAAATAAATACTACTATTAATTCTAATACAGAAGATTTATCTTCAATGAAAGAAAATTTAGCTAAAAAAAGTGAATTATTAGATGAAACTAATCTTTTAATTGCTGATAAAGAGGTAGAGCTAAATAAAGATCGTGAAAAATTAGTAAAGACTTTATCAAAAAATGATTATTCTTTATATTTAGAAAAACAGGATGAATATGGTGGATTAGCTTTCGCAGAAGTGAATAGAAAATCTTGTTCTAATTGTTTTTCAGAATTACCACCACAAATTTATATTGATGTTTCTAAAAGAGATATTTTAACAGTATGCCCTACTTGTAATATATTTTTATACAGTAAAGAAGAAATAGTAGATTAAAATTTATCTTAAGATTAATCTGATAATCGCTTTTTAATATATAAAAGAGGAAAGTCCGAACTCCGCAGGACAAAATACCTCCTAATAAGAGGGACTCGCAAGAGTATGGAGAGTGCAACAGAAAGGATACCGCCCTTTAATAAGGGTAAGGGTGAAAAGGTAGTGTAAGAGACTACCAGTAATAATGTAATAATTATTAGCTTTGTAAACCCTATTTGGAGCAAGATCAAGTAAGTCATGTGTTGTCCGCACTAAATGACGGGTAGATCGCATGAATTAAGCTGTGAAGCTTAATCTAGATGAATGATTATCTGAAATAACAAAATTCGGCTTATGATTAATCTTAAAAGTTTAAAAAATGAATAATGCATATATAAAAGATATAACATTTTATGTTCCTGATAAAATTTTAACAAATGATGATTTGTCAAAATTAATGGATACATCAGATGAATGGATTAGCACAAGAACAGGTATTAAAAAAAGACATGTTGTTGGAGATTCAGGTTTAGGACCTGTTGATTTAGCTGTTAAGGCTTCTGATAAATTGCTTAATAAATTAAATATGACAAAAGAAGATGTTGATTTTGTTGTATTTGCTACTTCAACTTCAGAAAGATATATTCCTGGATCAGGCTCTCTATTTCAACATCGTATGGGATTAGATAATATTGGAGTATTAGATATTAGACAAGGTTGCGCTGGTTTTGTTTATGCAATCTCTGTTGCTTCTCAATTTATTAAATCTAATTGTTATAAAAATATTTTAGTTATTGGAGCAGAGGTCCATTCTTCTCAATTAGATTTTGATAATGATGGACGAAATGTTGCAGTTTTATTTGGTGATGGTGCAGCGGCCGCAATGATTTCATCTACAGATAATCAAAACAAGGGAATTTTATCATGTCATTTACATTCTGATGGTAGATATGTTGATGAATTAGGGACAAGAGCTCCTAGCTCTAACTTTCAGGGTTTATTAAATGAAGAAATGGTTAAAAATCGCAAACATCATATTCATATGAATGGAAGGGAAGTATTTAAACATGCTGTTAGAAGATTTCCTGAAGTGATTTTAGAAGGTTTGAATTATAATGATATTAAAATTGAAGATTTAGGCATTGTTATACCACATCAGGCTAATTTTAGAATAACTACTGCAGTTCAAGAACGCTTAGGAGTAGATGAGAATAAAGTTTTTTCTAATATTCATAAGTATGGTAATACAACTGCAGCTTCTGTTGGAATTGCTTTATCTGAGGCATTGGAACAAAATAAAATTAATGATAACGATATTGTTGTTCTTGTAGCGTTTGGAGCTGGGTTTTATTGGAGCTCAGTAGTAATTAGATGGTAAAAAATATATGATTTATTTAACGGAAGAACATTTATTATTAAAAAATACAATTAGAGAATTTTCTACAAATGAAATAAAACCTCTAGCACAAGCAATTGATGAAAATTCAACATTTCCTATTGAATCAATAAAAAAATTATCTGATTTGGGTATGATGGGTATTCCGTGGCCTGAAAAATATAATGGTGGAGGGATGGATTATTTATCTCTTGTAATTGTTATAGAAGAAATTGCAAAAGTATGTGTTTCTACAGCAGTTACATTAATGGCTCATACAAGTTTAGGTTCTGGGTTATTTGCTTTATTTGGAGATGAAAATCAAAAGAATGATTATTTAAAAAGATTATCAACAGGAGAAATATTAGGTGCATTTGCTCTTACAGAGCCCAATGCAGGTAGTGATGCTGGTAATACTCAAACTAAAGCAATTTTATCTGATGGAAAATTTACAGTTAATGGTCAAAAAGTTTTTTGTACAAATGCAGGATATGCAGGAGTGATTATTTTTACTGCAAGAATTATTGAAGATGATATTGAAAAAGGTGTTGGAGCGCTATATGTTGATGCAGGGACACCAGGTTTAATATTAGGTGAACCTGAAGATAAAATGGGATGGAAGGGTTCTGATACTAGATCCGTTTATTTTGATAATATGGTTATCCCTGAAAAAAATATTTTAGGAGATATAAAAACAGGTTATAAACAATTCTTACAAACATTAACGGCTGGTCGTATTACTATTGCAGCTTTATCAATTGGAATTGCTCAAGGTGCATATGAAAGTGCTCTTAATTATACAAAAGAAAGAGAAGCATTTGGTAAAAAGATTAATCAATTTCAAGCAGTTAGTTTTAAACTTGCGGATATGGCAACTCAAATTGAAGCTGCAAAACTTTTAGTGTATAATGCTGCATGGTTAAAGGATCAAGGAAAAGATGTTATTAAATCTGCGGCAATGGCAAAATTATTTTCTAGTGAAGCAACAATGAAAATTACAACAGATGCAATCCAAATACATGGTGGATATGGTTATATACGAGAGTATAATGTTGAAAGATTCTTTAGGGATGCAAAGATTCTTGAAATAGGAGAGGGGACAAGCGAAATTCAAAGAATAATTATTTCGAGAGAAATATTAAAATCCCTACGTAATCAGTGATTACAGTTGAAGTCATTAATGATTACAATCAAAAATTATATATTGAATCACAATTAATAAAATCATTAATATTAAACGTTTTAAAATTTGAAGGTGTTTTTGAAGCAGATTTAATATTCATTTTATCAAATCGAAATTATTTAAATAAGCTTAAAAAATCATTTTTCAGTAAAGATCATTATACTGATGTAATTGCATTTAACCTTAATGATCAAGATGAAAAAATTGAAGGAGAAATTTATATAAGTATTGATGATGTTTTATTAAATTCTAAAGAATTCAATCAATCTTTTAATGATGAATTTAAAAGAGTTATAATACATGGATTATTGCATATTTTAGGGCATGATGATGATACAATTATAAATAAAAAACAAATGACAAAATTAGAAAATAAATACATGAAATTTTTAAATAAAGAAATAATTAAATTTTAATGGCTATTTTTATTTTACTATTTATTTTTTTATTAGTTCTTTCAGCCTTTTTTTCATCTAGTGAAACGGCTTTTTTTAATATAAAGAAACATCATAAAATTAGTAATAGGGTGAAATATTTATTAAAAAACCCACGTGAACTATTAACATTTATTTTAATTGGAAATACATTAGTCAATATTGCTATTGCAACACTTGCTGCTAATTATACAATTAATGTTTTAGTTAGCAAATATTCAAATTTCAGTAAAGAAGAATTATTGTTTTATGAAGTTATTATTGTTACACTGGTTGTCCTTGTTTTTGGAGAAATTATTCCTAAATCATATGCTATAAAACAATCTAAATCACTTGCAAATTTATTTAGTTTTCCTATTAGATTTATTATGAAATTATTTTATCCTATTTCATTTTTAGTATTTAAAATAACAGATTCATTTTTAAAGATAGTTCCTTTAAAAAAAGAAAGAGTTTTTGACTCTGAAGAAGAATTAAAACTTCTAACAGAAATTGTTGAAAAAGAGGGCACAATTCATGAATCAGAATCTAATATGATTCAATCAGTTTTTGAATTTAATGATAAAATAGTTAAAGAAATTTTAACACCAAGAGTTGACGTCTTTGCTTTAGAACGAAAGGCAAATCTTGATGATGCGATGGATTTAATTGCAAGTAAAAAGTTTTCTAAGATTCCTATTTATGATGATAATATTGATAATATTAAAGGAGTATTATATGCTAAAGATATTATTTCATATTTAATGGGTTCTCGCCCCAAAATTAATTTAATTAAATTAAGTAGATCTCCGTTTTTTATACCTGAAACAAAACCTATTGATGAATTATTAGATGATTTTAAAATAAAGAAAAAAAATATAGCAATTGTTGTTGATGAATGGGGTGGGACATCTGGTATTATTACTTTAGAGGATGTTGTAGAAGAAGTAATGGGAGAATTAAGAGATCCTTATGATGAACAAGAATATTTATTTATACAAAAAGATGATTCGACTTATATTGCAGATGGAGCTATTAAGATTTATGATTTAGAAGAAAATATGGATTTAGAATTTCCAGATGATAGAGATTATGATACATTGGCAGGTTTTATTTTAGATTCTTTAGGAAATATACCTGAAACTGGAGAATTTGCTAAATATATGGATTATATTTTTACAGTAATTAGTTTAAAACAAAATAGAATTGATAAAGTTGAAATCCGTAAAAAATAAAGATATATCAATTGATGAATTAATTTTAATTATTAAGAAGCTTAGAGCTCCAGATGGATGTGATTGGGATAAAAAACAAACGCATCAATCATTAACTCCTTATTTACTTGAAGAAACATATGAAGTTATTGAAGCTATAGAGAATAACGATTTTAATGGATTGAAAGAGGAATTAGGAGATTTACTTTTACATGTTTTGTTCCAAGCTGAATTATCAGATGAAAAAAATAAGTTTAATATTCAAGATTCAATTAATTCAATTTGTAACAAGTTAATTAATCGTCATCCTCATATTTTTTATAATAAAGATGATCCTAGATGGAAAAAAGATAATTGGGAAGAATCAAAACAAAAAGAAAAAAAAAGAGAAAGTATTCTAGATGGAGTGCCTATTGCGTTGCCTTCTCTACATAAAGCTAGAAGAATTCAAGAAAAGGCTTCAAGTGTAGGATTTGATTGGAATGACATTAAACAAGTTTTTAAAAAAGTTGATGAAGAAATTGAAGAATTAAAAGATGCAATATATGATGATAAAAACATAAATGAAGAATTTGGAGATGTGTTATTTTCTATTGTGAATTTATCAAGGCATTTAAATATTAATCCTGAATCTTCTTTAGATCAAGCAATTAGTAAATTTTCTTTTCGTTTTAAAAAGATTGAAAAGGATTTAAAAAAGAAAAATATTAAGATGCAAGATCTCAGCCTTGCTGAATTAGATAATATTTGGAATCAGAATAAACAAAAAGAAAAATAAATTTTGTGGAGGCGCGCGGAATTGAACCGCGGTCCAAATAAGAATTTCTAAAAGCCTCTACATGTTTAGTCTATTATTTATTTTTGTTTTATTGTCTTGTATAGACGCAATACAATAAAACTATCCTAAGTATCTATCGAAATAGATAATTTTAATTCTGAAATTATTAGGAAAATTTCAGACTTAGTATGTATGAATGACACCTCATATAAACTCTACATACAAAAGTTTAAAGAGATGGCTGTTAACTATTAAGCTACAGCAGAGTAGCCATAATCGGCATTTATGTTTTTGCTCAAAATAATTTAAGAGATTATAGAGCACCCTCTACATGCCACTCAAAGAATGTCTTTATTTGTCGAAACCCATCGCCCCCGTAAATCTATATTTCAAAAAACAGTGTGCAAAATTATATTAAATAAGTATATAATTAAACAATTATTTTTATTTTTCGGTAAATAATAGTTTCTTAATTTTAGGGAGTTGTAATTATCATTATTTAAAAGTGATATATATAATTGGTTTTTGACCCAGTAGCTCAGTTGGTAGAGCAGCACCCTTTTAAGGTGATGGTCGCAGGTTCAAATCCTGCCTGGGTCACAATGGACAATCCTAAATACTCAGTAGATCAAACAATTTTAATTAATAATTTTTCATGGAGAGTTGCTGGTTATAACTTTCGTTTTGGAAAAGAGTGGCAATATACTTTACAGTTAGAATTAACTGATGGTACTTACAAGACTATTTATTTAAATGAAACTGCTATTGATGAGATTGTTGATACTCAATCTCAAGGAGAAGACCCTATTATATAGAGTTAGATTTATTTATGATTGTATTAATTACTACATCTAATCCATCAATAATATATTGAATTGCAACAACCATTAAAATCATTCCCATAATTCTTTCAATAACTCTTAGTCCAGTTGTTCCTAATTTTTTAGAAATTGCTTTAGCTAGTACCAAAATTATTAAAGTTGTTAATAATGTTATTACAATATTCATATAGAAAATGATTTTGTGGCTTATCGTATTTGTTTCAGCCGCAAGAATCATAACAGATGTTATTGCGCCAGGTCCTGCAATAATAGGAATCCCAATTGGAGTAAGTGCAATATCATTATTATCTATAGCTTCTTGAGATTCTTTTGGGGTGGATTTTGTTCGAGAAATTTTTGCTTCTAACATATTTATTCCAATTCTTAAAAATAATATCCCTCCCGCTATTTTAAATGCATATACAGTAATTCCATAGAATGAAAATATGACTTTCCCCATTATTGCAAATGTGAATAATATAATTCCTGCTAGCAGGATACTAGTTTTAATTGTTTTAAGATATTTTTTGGAATTAAAATTTTCTGTTAGAGATAATACTATAGGAGTTATTCCAATAGGATTAATTAATGTAAATAAAGTAGAAAAAGAAATTATAAAAAATTTTATATCAAAATTTATCATTACATTTTTTTAGGAGATGAAATTCCCAATATATCCAATCCATTATTTATTGTTATTCTTATTGCTTCAATTAATATGATTCTTGCTTTGGAAAGTTCCAAGTTTTCATTAATAATTCGATTTTTAGCGTAATATTTATGAAACATACTTGACAAATCAAATAGATAGTTACATAACAATTGAGGTTCTTTTAATTCTGCAGATTTATAGATTAAATTTTCAAAATCAAGAATTTTTGATATTAATTTAGTTTCTTCATTATTATTTAATAAATCTAAATTTGCATTTTTATAATTAAAATCAATATTCTTTTTAATATTCATTATTCTTGCATGGGCATATTGTATATAAAATACAGGATTTTTTTCAGATTTTTCTTTTGCAATATTTAAGTCAAAATTTAGATGAGAATTTATATTTCTCATAATAAAGAAATATCGTGTTACATCTATCCCCACTTCATTAATTAATTCATCCAATGTAATGAAAGTGCCCTTTCTAGTTGACATTTTTACCGTCTCACCATCTTTTATGATTGAAATAAATTGATGAATTAAAACAATTATTTTTTCATCATCATATTCTAATTCTTTTAATACAGCAAGTACATCAGGATATGCATCCATATGGTCTGCTCCAAAAATATCTACACATAAATCATAACCACGTTCCATTTTTGTAATATGATATGCCATATCAGGAAGTCTGTAAGTTGGTTCTCCTGTACTTTTAATTAATACACGATCTGATTCTCTACCAGCTTTAATTGCATTAAACCAAATTGCTCCATCTTTTTCATAGATTAAATTTTTCTTTTTTAATCGTTTAATTACATCATCTATTTTTTTATTTTTATAAAGAGTCTTCTCATTGAAGAAATAATTAAAATTTATTTTTAATGTAGCTAGTGTTTTTTTAATTTGATTAAATACAAAATTTTCAGCTTCTTTTTTAAAAACATCTATAGTAGTGTCTTTAGAAATAGCATCATTTTTTTTATCAACTAAATTTTTTGCAATATCTTTAATATAGGAACCATGATATCCATCTTCTGGAAAATTAAATTCCTGTCCAAGTATTTCAAAATATCTGGCTTGTACTGATTCTCCTAAAATTCTCATTTGTCTTCCAGCATTATTGTAGTAATATTCTCGATCAACTTGATATCCATTCCATGTTAATATATTTGCAATCACATCTCCTAAAATTGCACCCCTTCCATGACCAACCGTTAATGGTCCTGTAGGATTTGCACTAACAAATTCTATTAAGACTCGTTTATTTTTTCCAGATTTATTGGACCCATATGTTTTATTTTTTGATATGACTTGTTTTAATTTTTTATTTAAATATTGAGGATTTAAGAAAAAATTAATAAATCCTGGATTAATAACAGATATATCATTTAATAAATCTGATTTATTCATTTTTTTCTTTATGTCATTTGCAATTTCAATTGGATTAAGCCCTAATTTTTTTGCTAATATAAAAGATATATTAGTTGCTAAATCACCAAAGTCTTTATTTTTAGGTGTTGATAATATAATATCAATTTTTTCATCGTAGTAATCCATGCTGATTAATGCATTTTTTATCTCTTCTTTAATCAGGTCTTTCATGTTTATTTTTTTGATTCTTTTATTGTTGTAATTTTAGCATCTGCCCACAGTCTCTCTATATTATAAAACTCTCTTGCTTTTTTATCAAATATATTTACAACAATATTAACATAATCAATTAGTACCCAATTTAATGGCTCGTTTCCTTCAATATGTAATGGTTTAATATTGTAAGTTTCAAATATTTTATCATTAATATGATTCATGATTGCTTTTGTTTTGGGGGTTGAATCAGAAGTACAGACAATAAAGTAATCTGTTAGGGTAGTTATTTTTTTTACATCTATTATTTTAATATCTATTGCTTTTTTATCAAGCATTAGATTGGCGATTTTTTTTGTTATTTTTTTATAATCAGTTTTTTTTGTCAAGTTATTTAAAATGGTTCATAGAATTTATTAACAATATTAAAAGAATCAAGTTCTTTATAATCTTTTCCAATTATTAATGTTAAATCCCATAGATTGTATTTATTAGATTTATAATGTACATTTTTCTCTTTAATGTTCAGTTTATATGCTAATAATTTAGCAATGTTTTGTTTATCTTTATTATGAATTAATATTTCTGTATTTATATAATTAAAATGATCGGCATTTTTTGAATCAATCACATCATAATTATTAGCTCTCAAAAAATTAGTGTATAGTTTTGCAATTCCTGTTTCACCGCATCCATTAAGTATCTCCACCTCTGCTATTATATTTTCATTAAATGGTGCTTTATTTTTTATAATTGGTTGTTCATTTATTGATATTTTTTTTATGATGTATATTCCCAATACACTTAAAATGAGTATTGAGAAATAAATAATGATTTTATTCATTATGTTCTTTTTCTAAAGTTTGTAATTGTTCTAATGTGTTAATTCCTGATATTTCTAAATGATTGTTAGTATTATATATATTTGTTTCTTCTGGATTAATAAAATTAAAAATATCTGTTAAATAATATTCTCCTTGTGCATTGTTACTTTTAATTAGTGGAATTTTATCTATAATAATTTGTGATTTTATTAAATAGATTCCAGAATTTATTTCTGTAATATTCAATTCTTTTTTATTTGCATCCTTATGCTCTACTATTTTTAATAGATTAATTTTGTTTGTTCTGATAATTCTTCCATATCCAGATGGATTAGAAAGATTTGTAGATATTAATGAAGCATTACTTTTATTTTTTTTATATTCGTGAATAAAATTTTTCAAAGTTGAAGAGCTGATTAGTGGTACATCTCCAGATAATATTAATACATTTTCTCTAGATTTTATTTCTTTTAAGCATTGTTTGATTGCATCACCTGTGCCTTTTTGTTCTTTTTGATTTACATATGTAATTATATTATTTCTTTTTATTTTTTCTATTATTAATTCTTTTTTGTAGCCTACTACAATTAAAATTTTTTGAGGTTTTAATGTTAAAGATGTATCAATTACAGTTTGTAGCATTGGTTTATTATTAATGGTGTGTAGTACTTTGGGGAGGTTGGATCGCATGCGAGTTCCTTTGCCAGCTGCTAATATAATAACTGTAAGATTATTTTTGTTCAATAATTCCTCCCCCAAGAAGTATGTCGTCATTATAAAATACTATAGATTGTCCAGGTGTAATTGCTAGTTGAGGTCTTTTAAAATCAACAATCATTTTATTTTTATTATTATATTTAATTATTGCATCATCACCGGTTCCATTGTATCTAATTTTGCATTGTGCTTTTAGTGGAAAATCAGGTTGGTCAATAAGCCAATTTATATTTGAAACATAACATGTTGTATTTAGTAATGATTTTTTTTCTCCTACTGTAATTGTATTATTTTTAGAATCAATATTTTTAACATATAAAGGTTTTGGATTTGTAACTCCAATTCCTTTTCTTTGACCAATGGTATAATTTATGTATCCATCATTATTGCCTATTTTTTCCCCATCTTCATTAAGTGTTTTTCCATTGTTAATTTTTTCAACTTTATCTGATGCATATTCATTGATAAAGCGTTTATAATTATTATCTGCAATAAAACATATTTCCATACTTTCAGGCTCATCTGCAGTTTCTAAATTATTTTTTCTTGCAATATCTCGGACTTGTTCTTTTGTTAAGTCTCCTAATGGTAATAGTGTTTTAGACAGTGTTTTTTTAGGGATTCCCCAAAGAACGTATGATTGATCTTTGTTAGGGTCAACTCCTTTTTTAATCATATTATTATCTATGATTGCATAGTGTCCTGTTGCAATATATTCTGCGCCTAAAATATTAGCCTGTTCAATAAATTGATCCCATTTTACAAATGAATTACATCTAACGCATGGATTGGGAGTTCGTCCATCTAAATATTCATTTACAAAATTATCTACAACTTTTTCTTTAAAATTTTTTGTAAAATCTATTGTATAATGTGGAACATTTAATCTATCACAAACAAGTTTAGCCTTGTTAATAGAGCTTACTGCACAACAATTATTATCTTGTAGATTGTTTCCTCCTACATCTCCATATTCCCATAATTTCATTGTGACGCCAATTGCCTCATAGCCCATTTCTATGATTTTGAGAAGAGTGACTGAACTATCTACTCCACCAGACATTGCAACTAAAACTTTTTCTTTCATATCTATTTTTTTATTGTTGAAATAATATGATGTATTTTTGAACACAGCATATCTATATCACTTTCTTTTATAAATTTCCCAATTGAAATTCTAACTGTACACTTTGCTTCATCTTTAGGCATTCCCATTTCAAGAAGAGTTAGTGGGGGTGAAGCTGTCCCCGAAGAACAAGCAGAACCATAAGATATTGCAAACCCTATCATATCTAAATGAATCAATAAAGTATTTCCATCAACATTCTTAAATGTTAGGTTTAAAATTCCCGGAATTCTTTTTTCCCCATTTAGTCTATAGTCAATATTATAATGATTTAATTTATTTATAAAATGTTTTTCGAGATTAATAATTTTATTTTTATTTCGATCTAGATTATTATAGGCTTTGTTTAAAGCTAAGTCCATTCCTGCAATATGGCTAATATTCTCAGTCCCTGCTCTTAATCCGCTTTCTTGTCCTCCACCAGTTATAATAGGATTGATAATTAGTCCTTGCTTTATATATAGCAATCCAATGCCTTTTGGTCCATAAAATTTATGAGCACCCATACTTAGTAAATCAATATTATAAGATTTTAAATCAAATTTTTCTTTACCAATAAACTGTACTGCATCTGTATGAAATAGAATGTTTTTTGATTTTGCAAAATCAGAGATATCTTTAATTGGATTGATGACACCAAGTTCATTATTAACATACATGATTGATATTAATTTTGTATTTTTTTTTATTTCTGGTTTAATATCTGATAATTGTATTTCACCATTATTGTTTGGTTTTATATATGAGACTTCTATTCCGTTTTTTTCAAGCTCACTTGCTAAATTTAGTATAGATGGATGTTCATATGAGCTAGTGATCAGATGATCTCCTTTATTTAGTAACCCTCTTAATGCAAGATTGTTTGATTCAGAACCACCTGAAGTGAAATAAATTTCTGACGATTTGCAGTTTAATTTTTCAGCAATAGATAGTCTAGATTTTTCAATGACATTATGTGATTTTTGACCAATTTTATGAATACTTGAGGGATTCCCGTAGTATTCTGTATTTAAGGTGTGCATTAACTTTGCAACATCTTTATCAAGAGGTGTCGTTGCAGCAATATCAAAATAAATCTGATTTTCAAGTCCCATTTTTTAAAAGTCTAATGCAAGTCCTTGGAAGGAAGATATTGTATTTGGAAATTTTGCTTTTGCATTTTTTTCTATTTCTGTTACTTGATTATCATTGTAATCTGGAGAATAATGAAATAGTACTAATTTTTTTGCATGAGATGTTAGCATTACGTCAACAGCTTGTTTCCAGCTACTATGACCCCAACCTTTATGACTTGTCAAATCATTAATTGTGTAATGAGCGTCATGAATAACAATATCAGCTTGATTGCATATTTCTACAACATTTGGATTTAATCTTCCTTGGGGGTGTTCACAATCTGTACAGTAAACCATTGACTTGTTATTATATTCTAATCGGTATGTATTTGCCCCATTAGGATGACCATGCAGGATGTGTGTAATTTTAGTGTTATTAATATCAATTTGATTATTTTCAATTGTTATAAAATTGATTGTTGCTTTTAACATCTCTTTTTCTACTGGCCAAAAATTTTTCTGTAAAAGCATATCTGGGAGATTTTTTATATCGATATTTTTATTATCTCCATAAATATTAATTGTGTATTTTGGATCAAATAAAGGAGCAAAAGTTAAAAATCCCATAATATGATCAAAGTGATAGTGGCTTAATAAAATATGCATTGTTGTATCATATGAAGAATCTGAAATTATTTGTTTTCCAAGGTTTCTTAACCCCGTTCCCATATCAAAAATAATTAGATCATTTTCTGAGGTCCTTACTTCAACACAAGAAGTATCCCCTCCAAATTTTATTTTATCTTCATCTGGAGTAGGGTTAGACCCACGTGTGCCCCAAAATTTGATATATCCTTTTGACAATTAGAATTCTCCCAAAAATACGAATTGTATTACAAGTTATAATATATTGTGAAAATATTAAAAATAATAATAAAATATGACTAGTTAATCTAATAGGGTTTTATGGAAAATAAATTATTTGCAGATCGTTTATATCTTATTCTATCTTCTATTTTTATAGCATCTCTTGTCTCATGTAATTTGATATTTCAAAAATTTTTTGAAATGAATATTTATGTGCCTTTTTTGGGGCAATACACATTTGAGCAATCTGTTGGATTGTTGCCTTATCCTGTTACATTTATTGTAACTGATATTATTTCTGAGATTTATGGTAGAAAAAAAGCAAATCAAGTTGTTACATCTGGACTCTTTGCAAGTTTATTTATGCTGTTGATAGTAACAATATCTGATATGGTGTCTGCAACATCTTGGTCTCCTGTTGATGACAGTACATTTAGCAAGGTTTTTGGTTTATCTGGAGCAGCAGTATTTGCATCAATGATTGCTTATTTAGTTGCGCAATATATAGATGTTAGAGTATTTCATTTTTGGAAAAATTTAACACGAGGCAAGCATTTGTGGCTTCGTAATAATGCTTCCACAATTTTTTCTCAGTTTGTTGATACATTTTCTGTTTTGTTTTTATTATGTTTTTTAGATGTGTTGGCATGGGACCGTTTTAGCGTTTTATTAATTAACGGGTTTCTATTTAAAGTTTTCTTTGCAGCCTTTGATACCCCAATTATCTATGTGATTATTTATTTTATAAGACGTAAATTTAATTTAGAATTCGGTCAAGAATTAAAACATTAAATTCACATTAATTCTCTTCTAATCTTTCTGTTTTTTGCAAACTTTTAATTATTGAATTGTAATAAATTGTAAAAAAAAAGTTGTATAAATAAAATAAACTTTGGTATATTGTTATCCCGCTATGTGCGGGAGGATGAATATTTTATATAGTAAAAAACATGTGCGGAATGGTAGTGACTTATATCACAATTAGCTGATTTAAAGTTATTTATATTCAATTAGTTTTTTATGTAATTAATGAAGGAATATGAATGAAAAAAATTCATTGTAGTACAAGACAAATTAAAAATAATCAAACTCAAGGAGGAGTTATGAAATACATTAATAAATTATTATTATTATGCCTTGTTTGCTGTTTTTCTTTTGCAAATACTCAATCTTATGAAGGTTCTTATGAAGACTTTAAAGCTAGAGTTTTGCCTTATAAAGATGAGGCCGCAATAGAAGCGCAACTTGAAAATCAATATAATATTGAAAACAATATTATTGATGAAAATAATATTGAAGGCTCTGTAAGCGCAATTAAAGAGCGCCCAACTGAAGAGCCTGTACAATTCTATGTAAGTCCATCTAATTTAAGGACTGATATAGATGTTACAGTAACATGTGCAGGTGGAACTTACCCTAGTGAATGGGTTTGGGCTATTACAGATAGTGATGGCGCATTAGCTGCTTATGGTGGTTACACCACTGCAACTATTGCTCTTTCCCCTGGAACTTATAATTTGTTTCATGGAGATTCGTGGGGTGATGGATGGGGTGGTGGTACTCTGACTATTTCTGACGACTCTGGAGATTTAATCAGTGTTACTACAACTTCTGCTGATGGAGATTGTGGTTCTAGTTCTACTAGTTCTTCTTCATTTTGTGTTAATATTATGTTGAATGGTGGAACAAGTGGGTCAGGTTGTTATACTTCTTGGGGATATGAATATTGTGGATATACTTATGGTGTTGGCTCGTTTGATGTTGTTGACCCAAATGCAAATTCAACTTGTGAAGATCCAGCTGCATGTAATTATGGTGAATTAGGAAGCTGTACATTCCCTGCTAGTGATAATTACAATTGTGATGGAACTTGTGGTGGTGTCGCTGGTGCAAGTGAAGATTGCGCAGGAACATGTGATGCAGATTCTACAAATGACCTTGTAAATGACGAATGTGGTGAATGTGGTGGTTCTGGTCCTGATGCTGGTCTTGATTGTAATGGTGACTGTTTAACAGGAGCAACAGTAGTAGTTAATTTAAGAGATTCGTATGGTGATGGATGGAATGGCGGTGCATTAACTTTTAATGGACAAACAATGGAAGGATCAAGTACAGATGCTTCATGTGATGGTTCGGAAGGTCTTGGAACAGGCGGAGAATGTGTATCATTTTCTTTTTGTTTAGATGATGGTGATTATGATGGGGCTTACCTTGCAGGAAGTTTTGCATATGAAAATTCCTATAATATAATAGTTGACGGTGAAGTAGCGGTATCTGGATCTGGAAGCGGAATGTCTTCTGGAGACACAGTAAGTTTTACTGTAACTGTAGGTGCGGTTCTTGGTTGTACTGATGGAGGAGCTACTGAAGATGGTGATGGAATTGAAGCTTGTAATTATGATTCAAATGCTACTGTAGATAATGGAAGTTGTACATATGCAGGAACTAATCAAGATTGTGATGGTAATTGTATTGATGGAGGAGCTACTGAAGATGGCGATGGAGTTGAAGCATGTAATTATGGTTTGGAAGGAACTTGTACATATGCTGAAACTGGTGAAAATTGTGATGGTGACTGTATTGATGATACTGCATGTAATACTGGCTTAAATGAAGATTGTACATATCCGGATACTGGTTATGATTGTGCTGGTGATTGTTTAGCTGGTGAAAGCTATACAGTTTCTGTAGATAATTGTCCATATAGTTATTATACTGACTACGCAGCTCGCGTGCAATATTATATTAATGATGGAAGCGTTCAAAGCGGTTCGCAAGATTTAAATATATGTCTAGAGGATGGTACTCAAGCACTTTATGCAAGCGCACTATATGGTGGTGGATGGTATGGTTGTGAATTAACTATTACCGATTCAGAAGGTGAAGCTATATTTGGTCCTTATGCAGGTCCTCCTACTAATTATGAATCTTCATGTACTTTTGCAGGTGATTGTGCAGATTTAGATGGTGATGGAGATTTCACAAATGACGATCAATGGGAAACTTCATTATTTGCTACTGGTATAGTATATTGTGAAGATAGTAGCGCATGTAATGTTGGTGCTGAGGGTGTTTGTGAATATCCTATTAGTGATGATTATGATTGTAACGGTGATTGTGGTGGTATTAATGATGCGGTAGAAGATTGTACAGGAACATGTGGTGGTACAGCTCTTGATACAGACTGGATTTGTGACCCTTCAAATATTGCTTCACAGCAAGTAAATAATTCTGAAAGTGGAACTCTAACTGATGAAGGAGGCTCTGGAGAAGGTAGTGAATATAATTATAGTAATAATACTACATATGTTTATATCATTAACAACGAAACTCCAGGTGCAGTATTAACTTTAACTTTTGATGAATTTAATTTTGAGAGTGGCTGGGACTACTTATTTGTTTGTTCTGATCTTGAATTAGAGAACTGTAGTGGTTATACTGGAAATCTTGCAACTCCTTTTGTAGTGACAATGCCTGCTGGCCTTGCAGTACTAATTCAGGATACTGATGGTTCTTCTACTAGAGCAGGGTTCTCATTGAATTGGTCATCTGAATATTATGATAGTTGTGGTATTTTAGGTGGAGGAGATGCTTCTCTTGATTGTAATGGTGATTGTTCTGGAGATTTATCAGAAGGAACATGGGTTAATGGTAATCCAGGTTCACAAGATCCAACATTGCCACCATATATTTATGGTTCAGCAGATGATGGTTCATGGTCTTTATCTGATTGTGGATATACTGCGGGTAGTGGAGTTAACACAGATAATGGTGATGGTACTGTAAGCATTGTTGCAGAATATAGCACTGGTGGATGTTTGTTTTCAAGCAACGTCTTTAATGGTGTAGTTTCTGTTACAACTTCAAGTACTCACAATTTATCAGATATGTCTTTAACTGAAGCGCCTTCTTTTACATTAAATGGCGGAGATAATTTTAGTTTTTCTAGTTCGGGAACATATGTTGGATTTGATGAAAATGGTTCATTGACAGGAGATTTACCTGGTGGCACTCTTGGAGGCCTAGTTCTTGACTGTAATTCTGAGTGTGGTGGTTCTGCGTTTGTAGATGTTTGTGATAGCTGCGTTGGTGGTAGCACAGGTGAAGATGAATGTGTTGCTGATTGTGCAGGTGTTTTTGAAGGTCAAGCTGGCTATGGATCAGAAATTGATGATTGTGGTCTTTGTAATGATTATGCTGCTACAGATGGTGTTCAACCTGCATTTCCATATGGAACTTGTGATTGCGCAGGAACTCCAGGTGGAGAGGCTCAGCAAGATTGCGCAGGAACATGTAATGGTGATTTAGTGAATGATTGTTTTGGAGACTGTGATGGCGATGCATATGTTACTGAAGATGGCGATTGTGTATATGCGGCATTTGGTGCAATTACTGATCTTGCTGTAGAAGCTGTTGATACTGAGGATGGATTAAAAACTAGACTTACATTTAGTCCTGTAACATCTGATCCTTATAACGCTGTAGAGCTTACAGGTGCATCATATGGTTTATATTATTGGGATCCTAATTATTTTCCAGATTGTCCTTATTCATATGGAGTAGGTGATGGATGGTGTGATTCTAATCGTAACAATGAAGAGTGTGGCTACGATCTTGGTGATTGTTGTCCAAGTGATTGTGAAGGTAGTTGGTGCGCTTCATATGGTGGAGATTGTAGTGATTGCGCAGATCCAAATTCAGTGGATTTAGCAGAAGGAGGAGAATGCTGGACTCCATATACATGTGGTGATGGCGTTTGCGAATCTGATTTAGGTGAAACAGGTGGTGATGGTGGCTGTTATGCAGATTGTGGTTGTGTTGATGGTGAGGTAGATTGTGGTTCTGACGGTTCTGCTTCTGGAAACTATTATGGCTACTGTGTTACTTCAAGTCAACAATGTGATGGCTACAGTCATTGCGTGAATGGCGCAGATGAAGTTTTAGAAGCTGATGGCGGAAACTGCGTAGATGAAAGTTTATGTGCTGAATGTGATTATGTTTATGATGAAACATTAACAGGTGACGGAGAAGATACACCTTATGCATGTTTAAATGACTGTCAATGTACAGGTGATAGAACATGTAGTTATTGGGGATGGTGTCAAGATCCTGCTGTTAGTGAATGTCTTGAAGAATGCGAAGATGGAACAACATCAGTTGTATTTGATTTAAATGATGCATTTGGTGATGGTTGGGACTCTAACTATATCACTGGTGAGTTTACAGACGATACTATATCCTTTTCTGATGGAAGCGTTGCCCAGTTTGCTTATTGTTTAAGTGATGGTGATTATACCTATGGCTTTAATGCAGGTAGTTGGGCAAGTGAATGTACTTGGACTGTAACAGTTGGTGAAACAGTTGTTCAATCAGGTGATGGTGGTGATGGTGATGCTTCTTATTCATTTACTGTAGGTGCTGGTGGCAGTGATGACACTAGTGATGGAGATGACACTGGCGGTGGAGATGACACTGGCGGTGGAGATGACACTGGCGGTGGAGATGACACTACTGGATGTGATGATGGTTATGTAGAAATTGCTGGTTGTAATAGTAGCAGTTATGGAGATTGTCTTCCAGCATCGTGGATTTGTGATGGATATGATGATTGTGCAGCAGGATCTGATGACGAAATAAGTTGCGGATCTTATGATTGTGAAGATACAGCATGTGGATATTACTATGATAATTATGGTTACTGTTATGACTATGCTTCTAGTGGTTATTATTATTATGGTTATTATTATAATTATGGTTATGACTGTACTGCATGTTCTGATGAATGTTATGGTAGCTATGCTTCAATTTCAGATTTAACTGAAAAAGAACTTATGAATATTGTTCATAATAATAATAAAGATTGGACTCCTATGGAAGTTCAAGGAGCTGTTAATTCTATAATAAACCCATATAATGGGGTAGAAGTTAAACCTGGTGATACTCCTCAAATAGCTGATGGAGATCTTGTTCAAAATGGTGAAGTTGATGAATATTCTCAAGAAGTAAGAGGAGGATGGAGACTACTTGGAAATACTTATTATATCCATTATTCTGAAAATCCTGATGCTAATCAGTATTTTCAGCTAGGTGGTAGTTATCAGTATGGTGGAGAGACTAACTTGTGGATGGTTACTAGTAGAAATACAACTCTTCAAGAATCAGAAGCTTCAAATGAATCATCTGATACATTCCCTGTACTATCTGTACCAACTAATTTAGTAGCAACAGAGTCTGAACTTGGTGTTACTTTATCATGGGAAGCTGATGGTTATACAAGCCCAGATTATCCTGATTGTGTAGGTAATTATAACTGGATAGGTGATGGCTCATGTGATGCTGCTAATAACAATGCATCATGTGGATATGATGGCGGTGATTGTTGTGAGGAAACATGTGAAAATACTAGCACAAATCAATGTTCTGGTAGTGATGGTGACAATGATGGGTGTTGGGATACATGTTATGATCCTGCTCCTGAGACATGTGGAACAGGTGTTCCTACATGTGAAGGAAACTATGACTTGCTAGCTGTGCCATTAACAGAATGTATTAGTTATTCTAATGCTGTTCAATTAACATGGAATACAGGATGTAGTGGTTATTTATATCAAGATGGACAGTATTTAGCTCCAACTACTGTTGCACCATCAGGTATTGTACTTGTAGCTGGTTTGAGTAATAGTGAAGAATATACATTCCAGTTTTCTGATGTGTATACATTTGTTGGCTTAGGTGAGGATGATGTTCTTGCTGAAACCACAGTTATAACATGGGAAGAAGATTGTGATGCTTCAATTGTAAATTGTAGTGGTAATACCAATTTTGTAGGTGATGGCTGGTGTGACTCATCCAATAACAATGCTGATTGTGATTATGATGGCGGTGATTGCTGTCCAAGTGATTGTACAGATGGGGTTTATAGTTGTGCATCTTATGGTGGAGATTGTAATGATTGTGCAGATCCAGATTCAGTTGACTTAGCTGAAGGTGGTGAGTGCTGGGTTCCTTATACATGTGGTGATGGCGTTTGTGATTCTGATTTAGGAGAAGCAGGCGGTGATGGTGGTTGTTATGCAGATTGTGGATGTCTTGATGGTCAATTTGATTGTGGAGCTGAAGGATCTGTAAATGGTAATTACTTTGGTAATTGTCTAATATCAACTCAAATATGTAATGGAACTGACCATTGTGTGAACGGCTTAGATGAATATGATTGTGAGCCAACAACTTGTGCTGAGTTGTATACATATGATGGGGTAGCTGGTCATGATTGTGATGTATTAGCAGATGCTACTGCTACAGATGATGGTCAAAATTGTATCTATGATCTTTGGTTGTGTGATGGAACAGCTTATCATTGTGCAAATTTGATGGATGAAACAACTCAAAGTAATGGAGGGCCTTGTGCAGATCCTTCCTATGCATGTAATGAGACATGGTGTGGTTACTATTTATCTGGTGGATATGATTGTGATACTCTAGAAGGTTATGGTTATGATTGTAGCTACTGTGAGGATGAATGTGCTAGTGGTCTTCTTTCTGGTGGTGGTAATGATGTAAGTGAAATGTCTGAAGAAGAATTACACTTATTCCTTCAAACTCCTTATGGAGATCCAAATATGTCGGATTCTTATGTTCAAGGTCTATTTAATGACTTAACATGTTCTGATGTAGAAGAGTTAGATTTCTTCAAATTTGAAGGAAATAACATAATCACTGGAATGCAATGGCAAGTTATGAATGGTAAATCTCCAAATGCAGACCCTCATAGATTAACAGAGTACTTTAGAGTATATGTTGATCAAGGAGATGGATATGCATTAATTGGTAGTGCTTATGATGTAGTTTATAATGTTACTGATGGTGGAGCTGGTTGTTATGCTGTAACTGCATATGATTCTTCGCCTTTGTATGAAACAGATTATTCTGTAGAAGCTTGTATTTCCGAAGATCCATGTCCTATTCATGGAGATGTAAACGGAGACACAAATGTTAATGTTACAGATATTGTTTATGTTGTGAATATAATTATGAGTGGTTCTGAATATGAAATATGTTCTGACTTGAATGCTGATAACGCTATTAATGTTGGTGATATCGTTCAAATCGTTAACATTATTTTGGGTGGTACTGCAAGAGCAGAAGCTGCAACAGAAGCAATCATTAATGTTGGTGACAACTTATCTGTAGAAGGT
>CETH01443799.1_pt1 | contig 25917 bp, 24 predicted proteins | sample 361461 | NCBI WGS metagenome assembly CETH01 (sample SAMEA2622695, study PRJEB7988) | marine metagenome | isolation source: saline water (ENVO:00002010), including
GCATAATAATCCAGAACAAGCTGCCGAATGGTTAAATGACTATATAAAAATGGTTAGCGATCTTACGACAAAAGATTTTGTTGATGGGATTAATATATTGATAAGGAATACAATTAAAACATTTGAATCTGAAATTATCAGTAAGAAAAAACTTGCTATCAAAATCACTCAAGATAGAATTGTCCAACTTGAAGAGGCATTAAAAATTGCAAGTGATCTAGGTATAACTGAAATACAGACTAGTTCTACGAATCAGCAAAGTGTAATTTTATCTGAAGTTGAGAGCATGCATTCAAAAAATCCGATATATTTGTATGGAACTAAAGCACTTAATGCTGAGATCTTGGCTTTGAAAAACAGAAAAAAGATGGACTCATTTATTACTGGCCTAAGACAGCTTGAGCTTAAAGTGAAGTCATTAGAGTCTATTACTGTAAATGTTGCTGATGTCAGATCAGCTCAAGTTGATCAGAAGGCAATTCCACCAGAAATTAGATATTCACCTAAAAGAAAACTTATAGTTATATTAGGCACTATTCTAGGTGGATTTGTAGCATTTGTTTATATCTTATTTAGTTTCATTGTTTCGAGAAAAACGATCAATTCTTAAACTATGCTAGTAAAAAAAATAATTAAAGAAACTGGAGGTTTCTTTTATTATAATTTATTTAATAGATTATCGAACAAAAGTGGTAACAAAACTCTCATATATCATGCTTTTGGAATAGAATTAAATCATGATACTTATGGTATAAGCATTCCAATTAATGTTTTTGAAAAACACATGTCATATATCAGCACAAATTACGAAACCGTTCCATTAAGCAAAGCACATACAAACGGAATGACGATATCTATAACAATTGACGATGGTTATGAGGATACTATGCGTGCAGCTGAAGTATTGAATAAATATAATATACCATTCACAATTTTTATGACATCAGACTATATAAATAACAAGAACTATCTTACTAAGAATAATCTCAGAGAACTGCATAATAATAGATTATGTGAAATAGGGTCACATGGGAAGACTCACAGTAAATTAGGTGAATTATCAAAATCTATGCAAAAGAATGAAATATCAGAGAGCAAGAAATCCTTGGAGGATATTTTGGGCACTTCAATCAAATCATTTTCACTACCTCATGGGTCTCATGATACATTTACGTTTCCAATGATATTCGAGATTGGTTATGAGCGAGTGGCAACTAGTAAGAAAGGTTTTAATGTAGAGAATCGAGGACAAATAATTAAACGATCCGAAATTATAAAATCTGATACTACCAAATCAATTAATAAAAAAATATTAGGGTACTATGATTTCTACTAGTTACTATTTCAATTATTATAATACACTTAAAATTACTTTTATATTTCTCTTGTTTAGTATAATCTCAAAAAGTGTATTCAAAATACCATCTGTCATTATTGAGTTTATATTATTATCTTTATTACTATCTATCTCATTAATATATGCATCTCAACATTTAAAAATTAATCGAGTATCATCTAGCTTATTTATCTTCTTTTTATCATACATACTTTTACATACATTAAGTGCAATTTTTTTTAGACCGTTTGTATTTGATATCCCTTTCAGTACAATGCTACAATTCAGTTTGACAGAATTTAGATTATCTACAATAAGTTATTTTCTTCCACTAATATTTATCCCATTGGTTAATATAGATCATGATAAATTCGAAAACTTTATCATTATAATTATTAAATTAAGCATTGGATACACAATAGTGGAACAAATATTATCACTATTAGGAATGAGGACTTCTTTTGAAGCATTTTACGCATCATCGGGCGTTGTGTCAGATAATCAGATTGGTGCTAAAAGCCTTGGCCTATATCGGATATGGGGAGTTGTTGGATCGCCTCAACTATTAGGTGTCTTTCACTTATTTACGTTGATATATATGCTCCATAAGAAAAATAGATTTTGGGTCCTCCTAAGTATTGCTGCTGTAATCTTAAGCACATCTAAAACAGCCTATGTAATATTATTAATTGTCGGTATTCTATACCTCTTATATAATAAAAAATACCTACTTCTTCTTGTCCTAAGTTTGTTTACAGCTTTTTTAATATTTTTTGTCTTAAATGTCTATTTTACTCTTGTGGATAATATGTCTGACGAATATCCAGGGTTTCAAAAATTTATTGGCTCAATATTAGGATATGGCGTCCTATTGCTTAATGTAGAAGAAGAAAGTTCACCACAAGCATTTATACCTGGAGGACCTCTCTATGAGTTAATAAATTATTATTCAGAGAATTTATTACAAATATTTTTAGGCAAGGGTCTAACATATTCTTTTATGAATAGTGCTTTTATTTCTAATTCAGACTTACAAACTTATTTTTATCTTACATCAGACTTTTATATTCTTACATTCATCGACCAATATGGTTTAATCGGTTTTTTATTACTAATATATTTATTTCTAATCTATCCATTATTATGCTTATTAAGAAATGGTAGTTATCTGTATTACATACCAATTATCTTTTTTTTATCAATGTTTCATTATCCACCACACATTCCAAAAATTATGATGCTACTCTCCTCATATCCTTTGTACATGCTCTATCTGAGAAATACTAATGACTGATAAAACAGTAATAATATTGTGTGGGGGCAAAGGCCTTAGATTAAGACCTCTTACAATTGATATGCCAAAGCCATTAGTAAAAATACTTGATAAACCTATATTAGAATACATAATTAACCACTTTATAAAATATAAATATAAAAGATTTATTATAGCAACCGGTTATAAATCAGAAAAAATCGAACAATTCATGTTATCAAGATTTAAGAGTTTGGACTATACTATTATCAATTCTGGTGACGTTGGCATTATCGATAGAATTAAAGACTGTAAAGAATATATAAAAGATGGTTGTATCTTATGCTATGGAGATACACTTGCAAATATAAATATAGATCAGCTGATAGAATTCCATAATAATTCACCAGATTATCTAACAATATCTGGATATCCAATTAAAATTCCATTTGGAGTGATGAATTTGGATACAAATATGAATGTTCTTAATTTTATGGAAAAACCAATTTTGAATGAAGTAATGAATATTGGGTTTTTTTATATAGGTAAAAAGATATTTCCACAATTAATTCATTTTGAATCTTTTGAGGCAATGCTTGACTCATTTTCACAAAATAATAAGCTAAGATGCTATTTACATAATGGCATTCATATCACTGTCAATACGATTGCTGAGTTACAATCTGCAAATGAAAATGTCAAAAAATTATATATCTAAAAAATTTTGGAAGAATAAAACTATCTTAATAACCGGAATCAATGGCTTTATAGGTGGAAATCTTGCTAAACTTTTATCTAACTTAGGCGCTAACATTATCGGTATATCAAATAGCAGTAATAAAAATAAATTTCTAAAATATGAGAACCTTGAAAAAAGAATTATATTTAAAAAAATTGACCTCCGTAATTTTAAAAGTATAAATAATTTGGTTGATAAAAATAAAATTGATATTTGTATCCATCTTGCTGCTCAAGTGGATGTAAATATTGCTAAAACTGATCCTTTAATAACATACGAGTCAAACATTGTCGGAACATTAAACCTTCTAGAGTCTTTACGTATAAAAAAAGATATAAAATCGATAATCATTGCATCATCTGATAAATCTTACGGTGAATACCCATTAAATAAGTTGCCTTATAGAGAAACATACGATTTGAGACCTATTTATCCTTATGATGTATCTAAAGCTTGTGGCGATTTAATTTCAAGGTCTTATGCAAGTAATTTATTCAATATGCCCATTATTATAACTAGGTTTGCAAACATTTATGGGCCAGGGCAATTAAACTTTACAGCACTAATACCAGATTGTATTTTAGGCAACTTATCATTACGAAAATTTGTCCCTAGAAGTAATGGTAAAAATAAAAGAGATTTTTTATTTGTCAAAGATGTTTGTGATTTATATGCTTGTCTATCTTATAACTTGTACAAAAATAATGACCTTAAAGGTGAAATATTTAATGCGGGCACTAAGCATGGATATACCGTTGATACAATAGTTAAAAAAATATGCAAACAGATGAATAATGATAACCTTTACATGAAAATTAAAGATGAATTCCATAAACAGAAAACAATTGGTGAAATTCAACATCAATTTATGACATATGATAAACTTCAAAAGTATTTTAATTGGAAACCAGAATTTAGTTTAGAAGAGGGTTTATCAATAACTATTGATTGGTATAAAAAATTCTTTTATAAGTATGACTACAAACTATTTATGGGTAAAAAATGAAAATCTTAATATTAGGTGCTGATGGATATCTTGGATGGTCTCTAACAACGCATCTTATGCATTCATCTCATGAGTTATTATTAGTAGACAATTATTCTAAGAGAAAACTTATGAGAAAGTTAAATAGAAAAACTATTAAAAACATCTCAAGAATAGAGACTAAACTTCCCTATATAAAAGAATATAATAAAAAAGTATCATTTAAAAAGACTGACTGTAAAGATATTAAGAGCCTAAAAAATATTTTTAAAAAATTTAAGCCAAATGCAGTTATTCACTTTGCGGAATACCCATCGGCACCTCTATCAATGTTAAATGATGAATATGGATGGGAGACTTTTGAGAATAATTTAAAAACAACATTTAACTTAGCTTCTTGCGTTAAGAACATCTGTCCAGATTGTCATATTATTAAGCTAGGAACAATGGGTGAGTATGGAACACCTAACATTGATATTGAAGAGGGATGGCTTCGTGTGAATCATAAAAAGCGTAAAGAGACTTTTTTATATCCTAGACAAGGTTCTAGTGTTTACCATACATCTAAAATTATGGACACTGATATGCTATGGCTGTACACAAGATTATATAAACTAAGAACTACAGATCTTATGCAAGGACCAGTGTATGGCTTAAATTTTAACAGCACTGACAACAATAGCCTTATTACATCATTTGCATATGATGATATCTTTGGGACAGTACTTAACAGATTTATTGTACAAGCAGTATCAGGTGTTCCGCTAACAGTATATGGATCTGGGAATCAGATTAGAGGATACATTAATATAAACGATACACTGGAATGTATAAGTCTTGCATTAAAAAACAAACCTAAAAGAGGTGAATTAAAAATACATAATCAATTTACTGAACAATTTTCAGTTAATAAATTAGCAAATTTAGTATGTGACTCTATGAAAGATTTCAATATAAAAGTTAAGATAAAGAGAATACATAATCCAAGAATTGAAAATGAAAATCATTATTATAATGCAAAAAATAGTAATCTCAGAAAAATGGGTCTAGCACCCACTAAACTAAATAAAAAAATTATACAACAAATTACTAATTACATAATAGGTTATAAAAAAAATATTGATATGTCACAAATTCATCCAAGGTTTAAGTGGTAATGAAGATTCTCATAACAGGCGGCCTTGGATTTATTGGCAGCAATCTAGTTAATTACTTGATTAATAAAAAAAATGTAAAAAATATCTATATTGTTGATAATCTTAGTAAGTCAAATTTAGATTATCTTGACTCAATATGCAGCTATAAATATTTCCAAAACTCAAAACAATATAAACCATGTAGAAGTAGGGTAGTTGTGATCAACGAAGACATATGTAATTTTAAATTTGCAGTAAGTATTTCTAAAAATATCGATTATATAATACACTTAGCAGCTGAATCAGGTATTGATATATCAGTTAAAAATCCAAAGAAATCTTTTGATATAAATGTTTCTGGAACATTTAATTATTTAGAAGCAGCTAGGATAAATAAGATTAAAAAATTTATTTTTGCATCAAGTGGATCAGTTTTTGGAGATATAAAGTCACCAATATCATCTAACGCTCCTAAAAATCCAATATCCCCTTATGGTTCATGTAAACTAACAATAGAATCATTTTGCGAAACATATTCTAAAGTATTTAATATCAGTGCATGTGTACTAAGATTTTCTAATGCATATGGACCTTATTCATTACATAAAGAAAGTATTGTTTCAAAATTCATAAAAAATGTTATCTCAAATAAAATATTAGTTGTAAATGGCAATGGACATCACACACGTGATTATTTGTATGTTGGAGACTTAGTTAATGGCATTTATAAATCTATGAAGTTAAAGAGTAGATTTGATACTTTAAATATTTCAACTGGAGTTAGAACATCAATAAATAAATTAATAGCTGAACTATCTAAGCAGTTTGAAAAAAAGCAAATATCTATGACCAGAACGAAATATTCATCAACACGCAAAGGTGATGTCCTGCATAGCAGCATGTCAAATTCAAATACAAAAAATAAATTAGAGTGGGACATAAAACATCCATTGAAAAAAGGACTAAAAAAAACAGTTGATTGGTTTCTAGAAAAATACTAATTATGCTATTTAAAATAGAATGATCATTTATCTTATTACATTTATAGTTACTTTCATTCTTTGTGGTGTTTTAAGCAAAACTGGGATGCTTTTTTCATCACCTACTGATAGAGGCTTGCACACATCCATTGTTCCAACATCAGGCGGGATTGCATTATTCGCTGGATACATGATTATTGCTCTATTCGAATATTTCAAATCATTTAATATTGTTGATATTCAAATTCTATTATTTTTATCGTTAATAACTTTTATAGGATTCTTAGATGACAAATATAATGTCAATAAATCCATAAGATTTATCATGCAATTTGTTTTATCATATCTCGCCATACACTATCTGCTTGGTAGTTATAATATTGAGTTATTTAGAGATTATGAAAAAATACTATTCAGTCTATTATTTGTATATTTTATAAATACTTACAATTTTATGGATGGAATTGATTTAATTGCAATTAATCAAGCATTATTTTTATCAATTGCCTTACTGATCTACACTTTTATGCATAATACTAGCATCTCTTTGCATTCCGTGAACTATAGTATTGGATTAATAGCGATTATCATCGGTTTTTACTACTATAATATTAGTCCTCCAAAATTATTTCTAGGAAATTCTGGTAGCTATTTTTTAGGATTTATATTAGCAATTATGATATTTGAGCATATTATTAGTAAAAGTATTAACTTATATCAAATACTAATTTTGCATTCAGTCTTCATAATAGATACTGGTTACACAATTATATTAAGATTTGTAGATAAATTTAAAAAGAGTACATTATTGATATCTTTGATACATATTACGAATCCACACTGTCTACATGCATATCAAAAAATATCTATTAAGGAAAAAAATCATCTCAAAGTTTCTACAAAAATTTTTATATATAATCTTGTATGGTGTCTCCCATTATCATTATATGCCACAGAATTAAGTTCTGTACTAACTATTTTTTTATTACTGATAAGTTATTTACCATATTTATATATATGTAAAAAGAATAATGCGGGACTTGCAGATGATTGAAAACATTAGAAATATCATTTATTTTTTTGATAAATCCGATAGGAGATCATTGATTATACTCTTTGCGCTTTTTCTTTTTACCGGATTAATTGAATTAGTTGGAATAGCGTCAATAGTACCTTTTGTAGGTCTTATAAGTGATCCGGACTATATTACTAATTCAAAGATATTTAATAGTTTATTATTTCTAGAAAATTATAATATTAGAGAAATTACCCTAATCTCAGGTATTAGTATAGTTTTTTTATTCATACTTAGTAACAGTATGAATGCCTACACATTATGGAGAACCATCAATTATACAGCAAATCAAAGCCATAAAATTTCTAATCATGTTTATACAAAATATCTCAATCAACCATACGGATTTTTTGTGAATAATAATATTTCTACTCTATCAAGAAATATCTTAGATATATCTGTAAGTATTACTGAATCAATTTTTCTCCCAATATTGCAAATAATATCTAGACTAATTGTGATGATATTAATATCTATACTATTGATCAGCATCAATCCAATAGTATTTATATTTTCACTTGTTATATTAGCTATTTTATACTTCTTTATTTTTAATAATATTAAAAAGAATCTTAAATTATACGGAGATAAAAGATTAATTGCTAATGATGTGAGATTTAAAAATATCAATGATTGTATGAATAGTATTAAAGATATAAAGTTTTATAATAGTGAAAAATACTACAAAGAATCTTTTTCAAAAGCTCAAAAAGATTTTCTAGATCTGACCGCTACATCAACTTTATTGACAACGTTACCTCGTTATTTAATTGAGATATTTGCATTTGGTGGATTTTTTGCTGTAATATTATATATCATCTATATAGATAGTAGTTTTAAAGCACATTTACCTACGATCGCACTTTTTATTCTTGCATCTTATCGAATATTACCTTCTATGCAGCAAATATTTGCATTTACAGGATCAATTAAATTCAATTATCCTGCACTTAAAGTCATAAGAGAAATATATAGAATGAGTGATGCTGTTGATCTTAAGAACAATATTAGTAATATGAATGAAGAAATTAAGTTTTCTAATGTATCTTTTTCGTATCAAGATAACAAAACAGTATTAAAAAATATATCATTTGAAATAAAAAAAAATAGCATAAGTGCAATCATAGGAACTACAGGTGCTGGCAAAACGACTTTAATTGATTTGTTACTAGGTCTTTATAAACCAGATAAAGGAGAAATCTTTATTAATAGTAGGAATTATGATCAATATACAGATAGATTAAAAATGGGTTACGTACCTCAGCATCCTGCTTTTACAAATAACACGATAAAACAAAATATCGCTTTTGGAATATCAAATGAGAAAATTAATGTTAAAAAAGTTACTCATGTATTAAATTTAGTCAATATGAATTCACACATAAATACTCTTCAAAAAAAATATGATACTATCATTGGCGATAAAGGCACTAAATTGAGCGGCGGTCAACTACAAAGATTAGCCATTGGAAGAGCATTATACTTTTCTCCCAGTATACTCATTTTAGATGAGGCGACTAATGCATTGGATAATAAAACTGAAGAAGATCTTTTTAAATCATTAAAAAATATTCAGGGAATAACTATCATATTAGTAACACATAGATCATCAGCAATTCAGCAATGTGATCATATATTTCATTTATCAAGTGATTGTGTAGAAAAAATCGATAAAAGTAGCGTAAAAGATTTATCTAAATATTTAAATAAAATTAATGATATAGGTAGGAAAAATTGAAAGATACAGTACTGATAACAGGAGCAGATGGATTTATAGGATCACATCTCACTGAATTCTTAGTTAAGAAAAATTATAAGGTTAAGGTTATGTGCGTATATAATTCATTCAATACTTGGGGATGGCTAGATTCTATTGAAAAAGACTTATTAGAAGACGTAGAAGTGATCTTAGGTGATGTCCGTGACCCAAAATCAGTTAATGATTCGATGAAGGGAGTAGATGTGGTAATTCATTTAGCATCACTGATTGCAATTCCACACTCTTATCATTCACCGTACTCTTATCTAAATACTAATACTCTTGGTACATTAAATATTATGGAGGCATGTTTAAAAAATAATATTAGTAAAATTATACACACATCTACTAGCGAGGTTTATGGCGATACTATAAAAATACCTATTTCTGAAAATACATTGCCTTATGCAAAATCACCATATGCTGCCACTAAAATAGGAGCAGATCAGATTGCTCAATCTTATTATAGTAGCTTTAATTTACCAGTCACAATTATTAGGCCTTTTAATACTTATGGACCAAGGCAATCAAATAGAGCTATTATCCCAACAATAATTACGCAACTAATCTCAAATAAGAAAAAGATTAGCCTCGGATCTCTTTACCCAACAAGGGATTTTTCTTATATTTTTGATACTATTAGAGGGTTTGAATTAGCAATAAATAACACAAAGGTGGTTGGTGAAATCATTAATATTGGATCTGGATTTGAAATATCAATTAATGATTTGTTTCAGACGCTATGTAAGATTATGAAAAAATCTCCTAAGATCATCACCGATTCAAATCGAGTTAGACCAAAAAAAGGAGAGGTATTTAGACTTAAAGCGGATAATAGAAAAGCAAATAAAATACTTAAATGGAAGCCAATATATAAAGGGAAAAATGGTCTCATAAAGGGTTTAAAAGAAACAGTGGAGTGGTTTTCTGACGAAAGAAATCTTCTAAAGTATAAAACAGATCATTATGTTAAGTGAATACAATAAAATTATAAAAAAAATTAGATCATGCTTACCTAAACACCGACGAGGATATGTGATACATGAGCCAATATTTGACGATCAGTCAATAGAGAATAGCAGACAGTGTCTTCTATCATCTTTCGTCTCTAATAAAGGACAATATATTGATAAATTTGAAAAGAAACTAAAACAAATTACTGGATCAAAACATGTTTTACTGACAAATTCCGGAACATCTGCACTTTTTTTAAGTCTAAAATTATTTGACGTTAAAGCTACAGAAATCCTGGTTCCCTCTATGACTTTTGCAGCAACAACTAGTGTAATTCTTTATCATGATGCAATACCTCATTTTTTGGATTGTGAAAAAAATTCTCCAACTATAGATCTTGATAAATTTGAAGAATATATATCAACTAATTTTCAAATTAAAAATCGAAAATGTATAAATAAGAAAACAAATAATATAGTCAGTTGTATAATACCAGTCCATGCATACGGTAAACCTGTTGATATTGAAAGATTAGAACAAATAACTAAAAAATATTATATTAAAATTATAGAGGATGGCGCAGGTGCACTAGGCTCATATCATAATGGAAATCATGTTGGCTATAAACAACGTGCGAGTATTATATCATTCAATGGAAATAAAATTGTTACAACTGGTATGGGTGGTGCGATTTTGCTAAATAATATAAAGGATTACAATTACCTTAAACATATCATGAATACCGCAAGAGTAGAACATAGATGGAAAGTTTCACATGATCAATTAGGTTATAATTTACGGATGCCAAATATTAATGCATCAATAGGTTACAAACAGTTATGTGATTTAAAAAAAACATTATTTCTTAAGAAAAAGTTATTTGATTTATATCAGAATACTTTTAAGGATAATGAATACTGTTTTATAAGTGATAATTCAAAGAATTCAAGTCCAAATAATTGGGTTATTAATTTGATGATGAGAGATAAATATATTAAATATCAACAATCACTTATCGAACATATGCATAAAAACAAAATTTATGTTAGAGAATTATGGAGGCCTCAACATTTAGCAAACTATCTCAAAATATATCCAAAGTCAGATTTAAAAAATACAATGAAATTATGGAAGAAAACCATTAGCTTGCCAAGCTCATATTATATAACATGAAAAGAAATATTGCGATTGTTACATCTAGTAGAGCAGACTATAATCATTTATACCTCTTAATCGATGCTTTATATAAATCTAAATTTATTAATTTAAGTCTAATTATAACTGGTATGCATACAATTAAAAATTATGGTGAGACATATAAAGAGATATTGAAGGATGGATTTAAACCATATTTTATAATTGAGACCAAGCAAAACAATACAGGGGAAAAGGATATTTTAAACGCTATGTCAAATCAATTCAAAAAATCATACCAGATCGTAAATAAAATAAATCCTGACATGGTTATAGTTTTAGGCGATCGATATGATATGTATCCATTAGCACTAACGGCACATATAATGGGGGTTCCTTTGGCACATTTTCATGGCGGAGAAGTTACAACTGGAGCTATTGATGATGCAATTAGGCACTCTGTTTCAAAACTATCTGATATTCATTTCGTGGCGAATGATATTTTTAAAAAACGTCTAATACAAATGGGAGAGAGAAAAAAGTATATCTTTAACGTAGGATCTTTGGGTATAGATGCCATTAAACAAATCAAGTTTAAAAAACGAGCTTATGTAGAGTCTCTTATCCCATTAATAAGGAAAAAGAAATATTTTATGATTTCAATGCATCCTGAGACTATTAGCAGTAGTAATATCAAATTAATTAATAATACAATAAAATCAATAGATAAATTTAAAGATCACGCTAAAATATTTTCGTATCCAAACTCAGATACAGAGAGTACTGTATTATTAAAAGAAATTAAAAAATATGTAAGATCTAGCAATAATTCCATATTAATAAAATCATTTGGACGTATTGATTATCTCCATCTATTAAAATATGCAGAAGTACTGATAGGAAATTCATCATCCGGTATAGTGGAAGCTCCATTTCTGCAAACACCGAGCGTTAATATAGGTAATAGACAAAATGGACGTCCCAAAGCATCGACAGTTTTTGATGCATGTTTATCAATATCAGAAATTAGTAATATTATTAATAAAGCGATATGCAAAAAAGATAATGTCAAAAAAATAAGTTATAGTGGAAAAAATCATATTAAGAGAATAATTAAAATTCTAAGCTCAATCGATCTTAGAAATATTAAAAATAAAAAATTTGTAGATATAATTGAAACAAAATAAAATATATATAATTGCAGAAATTGGAGTAAATCATAATGGCAGTTTACAACATGCTAAAGATTTAATCCTTCAATGCAAAATATCAGGAGCTGATGCTGTAAAGTTCCAAACTTATTCAAGCGAAGATATATGTGATAATGAAACACAGAAAGCAAATTATCAGATCAAAAATAAATCAAATGAATCACAATTAGAAATGCTCAAAAAATATGAGTTATCTCATCAAGAATTTAGATTACTCAATAATTTTGCCAAAAATCACAAGATTGATTTTATTACTACAATTAGTGATATTAGTGAAATTGACTTTGTTACTAAAGATTTAAAATTAAAAACGATAAAGGTAGGCTCTTCTGATTTGACTAATATACAATTATTACTGCATTTAGGCAAAACAAACAAAAACATCATTTTATCGACTGGTATGTCAGATATTAATAAAGTTAATATTGCTCTTTCAGCTCTTGCTTTTGGCAATAAGAAAAAAATATCTAATTTTAATAAAAAATATCATAATTATTTCACTAAAAATCTTAAATATATTAATAATAAAATTACACTTTTGCATTGTACAACAGAGTATCCTGCTCCGTTAGATGAATTAAACTTAAATGTAATTAATACTTTTCAATCTCTATACAGTATGAAAATTGGTTATTCGGATCATTCTAAAGATTTAATTACAGCTCCACTAGTAACAGCTAAAAATATCAATATTATTGAAGTACATGTAACTAAATCAAATAAAATGATTGGTCCAGATCACTCAAGTTCCCTTGATATAGACACTTTCAAAAAATATATTCAAATAATTAAAAAAAGTGAACGTGCACTAGGATCATTTAATAAAAAAATAACTAAGTCAGAGAAGAAAAATCAGAAACAGGTAGTAAAAAGATTATTCATCCGGAAAGACATTGAATCAGGACAAATTCTTAGTGACGAATACATTGCTTGTAAAAGATCAAATATTGGTATTCTTGCGAGTGAGTACTCAGCTATTATTAATAGAAAAGTTAATAAATCACTTAAGAAAGGCACAAGACTCGTAAAACAGGTATTAAGCAAGTGATTGATATTAAAAAAAATATATTATCAATTAATTCAAAAATGTCTGATGCTATTCGTGTACTTCAAGAATGTCACTATAAATTAGTATTAATTATAGATAAGAATAAATTAGTTGGAACAATAACAGATGGAGATATAAGAAGAGGTCTGCTAAATAATCTTAATCTAGAAAATAAATGTAGTGAAATTATGAATATTAAACCTAAGTCAGCAAAAGAACATGAAGTCTCATATATAAGGGATCTACTTCAAACTCATTCTTATATCCCCATTGTTGATGACTCAAACAATATTGTAAAAATTGTATCAAATGATGATATGCAGATTGAGCAAAAGAACAAATGTAGTATTTTAATTATGGCAGGTGGGAAAGGAGAGAGATTGCATCCCCTGACACTTAAAACGCCTAAACCTTTGCTACCACTACAAAAAAAACCTATCATTCATGAGATAATAGATCGTCTATATACGCATAACCTTAAAGATATTTTTATCTCAATACATTATAAAGGTGAGGTAATTAAAAACTATTTTGAAGAAAATCTGGACAAATCAATAAATGTGAAGTTCTTAGAGGAAAATGAACCACTTGGAACAGCTGGTTCATTATCATTACTACAGCCAAATAATATTACATCACCAGTAGTTGTAATTAATGGCGACGTATTAACCGATATAAATTATTCGGAATTAATTAATTATCATAATCGTTCGAATTTAGATATTACAGTATGCGCATCATTTTATGATATTCAAATACCTTTCGGAACAATAGAAATTGAAAATGATAAATTGGTAAACATAATCGAGAAACCATTAAAAAAATATCTTATCAATGCCGGTATTTATGTTGTGAATCCAGTCATTATTAATAATCTGCAATACAATAAAAAAATTGATATGACGGATATTATATCCGATGCAATAAATAATAATAATGTTGGAATATTCCCTATGCATGAACAATGGATAGATATCGGTAGTCATGAGAGCTATGAAGAAGCAAAGAAATAGTAAAATATCTGTAGATATTTTAGTAATAGGGACAGGGAATATCGCAAAAAGGCACATTCAAAATATTAAGAAATTATTTCCATCAAAGACAATCTATGTCCTCAAAAGGTCTCATACAAAAATAGATAAATTTTTTTATAAAAAAGACATTCAATTAATAAATGATCTCAAGGGTATAATAGCAACGGATAAAAGTTCACTTGCTTTGATATGTTCACCTGCTATATATCATGTTAAAGATATTAAAAGTTCAATAGCAATGGGGTTCAATATATTTATTGAGAAACCATTAATGACTAGCAATCAAAAAATATCTTTATTAGTGAAATTACTTTCTGTTAAGAAGCTATTGACGCATGTTGGATACAACATGAGATTCACAAATCGAATAAAATATATAAAAAATAAATTATCAAATAAAAAGATAACGGATATACAAAATGTAGAAATAATTGTTTGTACTGATTTTAGGAAATGGAGAAAAAATAAGAATTATAAGGATTCTGTATCTTTTAATAAATCATTAGGTGGCGGTGTAATCAATGAGTTGAGCCACGAAGTCGACTATATGGTATATTTATTTGGTATACCTAAAAGCGTAGAAGTATCTGAAATAAATATGAATAATTTTAGCTCAGACGTTGAGCTTAATATTAAAGCAAGTTTCAATTATGAAAATAAATTAGATATTAACTTGAGCGCGAATATGCTATCTCCAAGTGAAAAGCGTGTTTGTACTATTGTCTCTAAAAATAATACCACTAGAATAGATCATATCTCTAATCGTATAAGAATAAAAAATAGAAAAACTATTGATATTCAATTTAATGATTTAAATAATGATTCATACATATCTGAAATCAAATACATTTACAAATGTTTATCAATGAATATTAAATCTATGTTTTCTGTTAAATCATTCATTCCTACACAGCTTGTTTTAAATGCAATGCATTCATCTTTACGACAAAAAAGAAAAATATATATATAATGAAAAATGTTGCTTTTATCTTCGCAAGAGGTGGTTCTAAAGGAATTAGAAACAAGAATATTATTCAATTCTATGACAAACCACTAATTGCGCACACAATAAGTCTTGCACAAAAATCAAACTTATTTGAAGATATTGTTGTATCCACTGATGATGAAAATATCCGTGATATTTCTCTTTCTTACGGGGCTAGTGTACCTTTTATAAGGCCTGATGAGTTAGCAACAGATACATCAAATGAATTTTATAGCTGGAAACATGCTATAGAGAATTATAATAAAAATTTTGATACATTTATTTCACTGCCATGTACCAGTCCACTCAGAGATTATAAAACTGTAGACAAAATGATCGATAAATATCATACAGCGAAATGTGATTTATTATTAGGAGTAACACGTAGCAATCATATACCAAATTTTAATATTGTAAATTTAGAGAGTTCTGGAAAAATTACCATTAATGGATCTCCTAAAAAACAAATTACTCGAAGACAAGATGCGCCTAATTGTTATAATATAACAACTTATGCATATATTACTAATTCAAAATATATTCTTAAAGCCAGCCAGTTAATGGATGGAAATATTTATGGATATGAGCTTAATAAAAAAGAATCAATCGATATTGATGATGTGTATGATTTTAAATTTGCAGAATATTTATTCGTAAATGATATTAAATTAAATGATTAAAAAAACTATGAAAAATAATCTTGTTTTAATTACTGGAGGGGCAGGGCATATCGGAGAAGCTATTGCAAAAGAATTTGCTAATCAGAAATCTGATTTGATATTAATAGATATTAATAAAAAACATCTTGAAAAAACTAAATTGATGATTGAAAAAACATACAATGTAAGCGTTCATACATATGACTGTGACATGAGTAATTATAAACAATTAAATAGTTTGACAACTAAAATATTAAAGAAATTTACGATTATTGATACGATAATTAATTCTATAGGAATGGTTGGAACAAGTAAAATGTCAGGATGGAATGAAATATATGATAAACAAAATAAAGATTCTTGGAAAAAATGTTTAGATACAAATTTATCTTCTATTTTCTTTCTCATACAAAAAATATATAAAAGGATGCACAAATCAAAAAATCCATCCATTATAAATATTTCATCAATATATGGTATTGTTGGCCCAGATTGGAGTCTTTATAGCGGAACAGAAATTAATAATCCAGCAGCATATTCTATTTCTAAAGCTGGAATAGTTCACATGACTAAATGGCTAGCGTCAACATTAGCACCAAAAATTCGAGTAAATTGTATCTCGCCAGGTGGTTTGTATAGAAACCAATCGAATAAGTTTAAGAAAAAATATATATCACGTACTCTTTTAAAGAGAATGGCCTCAGAAAAAGACATTGTTGGCCCAGTTATTTTCTTAGCAAGCCCATCTGCTTCATACATCACAGGTGAAAATATCATGGTAGATGGTGGTTGGACGGTAATTTAGATGATTATCAAATATCCAAAAAAAATAGATTTTACTGAATTTAAAAAAGAAAGCTCAGATATTACAAAATATGGCTTACCTAAAGATATTAGATATTGCAAGAAATGCGTGATCTCTAATCAAAGACCTAATACCACAGTTGAATTCAAACATACGGCTAAATCAAAAAAAACCACTATCCATTTTAATGATGAAGGTGTATGTGATGCTTGTATAGTTACAGATAAGAAAAATAAAGAAATAGATTGGGAGAAAAGAGAAAGAGAGTTAATAGATCTATGTGATAAATATAGAAGTAGAAATGGAAATTATGACTGTCTTGTTCCTGGATCTGGGGGTAAAGACAGTTTTTATGCATCCCATATTCTCAAATATAAATATAATATGAATCCACTTACTGTTACTTGGGCTCCTAATATCTATACTGATTGGGGATGGTCAAATTTTCAAGCATGGATTCACTCAGGAATGGATAATTATTTGATGACGCCAAGCGGACAGACTCATCGATTACTAACAAGATTAGCTGTTGATAATTTATTACATCCATTTCAACCATTTATACTAGGGCAAAAATGTTTTGCTCCAAAAATGGCGATTAGATTTAATATTCCCCTAATTTTTTATGGCGAGCAGGAAGCAGAATATGGAACACCCGTCAATGAAGCTATGTCATCGAAAAGAGATTGGACTTATTCTTCAATTAGCGAGAGAGATGAAATGTTTTTTGGAGGCGTATCATATCAGTCATTAAAGAAAGATTTTGGCTTAACAGATACAGACTTATCGATTTACATACCTGAGAATATAAATAATATCAAAACAACATCTCTTGACTTTAGATACTTAGGTTACTATCTAAAATGGCATCCGCAATCAAATTATTATTACGCAGCAGAGCATAGTAATTTTACAGCAGCACCTGAGAGGACGCTTGGAACTTATAGTAAATACAATAGTATAGATGATAAAATTGATGATTTTTTTTACTATACCATGGGAATTAAATTTGGAATAGGAAGAGCTACAACAGATGCGTCTCAAGAGATAAGGTCTGGTGATATAACAAGAAATGAAGGTGTATTATTAGTTAAAAAATTTGATCATGAATATCCTGATCGGTTTGCAGATGAAATTTTCAAGTATCTTTCATTAGATAGTAAAAACTTTCCTAAAGCGATTAAACAATTTGAACAACCTATTTTTGACTTAAAGTATTTTAATGATTTATGTGATACTTTTAGGTCTCCTCACATATGGAAGTACATCAATAATAAATGGGAACTACGAACTCCTGTTGAGTGAAAATGACAAGCAATATAAGACTTATAGCTAGATTAGACATCAAGGGACCTAATTTGATCAAAGGAATTCATCTTGAAGGATTGAGGGTAATAGGAGATCCTAATAAATATGCAAAAAAATACTATGACCAAGGTGTAGATGAAATTATTTATATGGATACTGTGGCTAGTCTTTATGGCCGGAATAATCTCAGCGACATTGTTAAGAAGACTGTTCAAGACGTATATGTTCCTATAACAGTTGGCGGTGGAATTAGATCAATTGATGATGTTAAATTTTTACTTAGGTGCGGAGCAGAAAAAATAGCAATTAATACTGCTGCTACAAAAAGGCCGGAATTAATCCGTGAAGTTTCTAGAAAATTTGGGTCACAGTGTATGGTACTATCAATTGAAGCAAAAAAAACTAAAGATGGTAATTGGGAAGTTTATACAGAAAACGGAAGACAAAAAACAGGTAAAGATGTTTTAGAATGGGCCAAAGAAGGTGAGTCATACGAGGCTGGAGAGATACTTTTAACTTCAGTTGATAACGAAGGTACTAAAAAAGGTTTTGATTTTGAGCTAGTCAAAAAAGTTTCAGAATCAGTGTCAATACCAGTTATTGCAAGTGGAGGTATGGGTGCATTGGACGATGCAGTAAGAGTTGTGAGTGAGTCATCCGCCGATGCCATTGCTATGGCTGATATACTCCATTATGAAAGATCTGATCTATATAAAATTAGGGATTATTGCGAAAAGAACAAAATCAATGTAAGAAATTATGAAAACTAGAGTTTCAATAATCGATTATGGATTAGCTAATTTATACAATGTTTCGAATGCATTTAAGCATATTGGAGCTAATGTAGAAATTATAGACAAGCCAAAAGAAGTTCAAAAATCAGAATTTTTAATCCTACCTGGAGTAGGAGCCTTTAGAAATGGCATGAGAGGACTTGATATCAGAAATCTTACTTTTGCTATTAAAGAGCATGCTGAAAAAGGAAAACCATTCCTAGGAATTTGTTTAGGCATGCAAATGATGCTTACTAGAAGTTACGAGTTTGGCATTGTTAATGGCCTAGATATTATAAAGGGTAATGTAGTGAAGATACCTGGTAAAAACTTGTCAAATATAGCAAACAAAATACCACACATTGGATGGAATGAGCTTACATTTAATAAATCAGCAAAAAAAAATCATATATTTAGTAATTGCATAAATAACACATCAATGTACTTTGTTCATTCTTATAAAGCTGAATGCAATAATGATGAAAATATTATTGCAGTAACTGATTACAATAATATTGAAATTAATGCTATTATAAAACACGAAAACGCATATGGATGTCAGTTCCATCCTGAAAAGAGCGGTGAGTTAGGTCTTATGTTCTTGAGAAATTTCATAAGTATATAGGAGTAGCCATGGGAAAAGTTATCAAAGTAACCGACGAAATATTTGATAAACAATTAGATATTCTTCCAAAGGAAATTAAATTTTGTAAAAAATGTGTCATTTCTAATCAAAGACCAAGAATTAGATGGGATCTCGAGGAAGAAGGCGTGTGCTCTGCGTGTGACTACGCATATGAGAAGGATAATGAAATTGACTGGGACGCAAGGGAAAAAGAATTACAAAAAGTATGTGATAAGTATAGATCTAAAGACGGATCTTGGGATGTAATAGTGCCTGGTTCAGGTGGCAAAGATAGCGGAATGGTAACTCATAAATTAAAGCATAAATATGGAATGCATCCTCTTACTATTACATGGGCCCCATTTATCTATACAGAAATAGGTTGGAAAAATTTCATTGCCATTAAAGACAAAGGTTTTGATAATATTTTAGTGCATCCTGATGGAAAGCTGCACAGAAAACTATCACTTTTAGCATTTGATCTACATGGGGATGCCTGGGACCCATTTGGATATGGACAACAATACTTGGCATATCATATGTCTGTAAAATATAACATACCATTGATATTCTTTGGTGAAAATGGCGAGATTGAATATGGTGGAGAAGATAAGCATAAAAATATGGTGGAAGCTCCTATGGAAGACTGGGAGGAGATATTTTATAAAGGAAGTAGTGCTCAAAAATTAGTGGATGCGGGACTTAAAAGAAATATTTTTACTAAAGAAGAGATTAAGAGTTCATCATTTGATTTTTATAAACCACCAAGAAAAGAGGACTTGCAGAGAGTTGGATCTGTTGGGCACTGGATGTCATATTACGAGAGATGGACTCCTCAATGGAATTATTATTATGCTGTAGAACATACTGGATTTACAGCCAATGATGATAGATCTGAGGGAACTTATCAGAAATATGGCAGCATAGATGATAGATTAGATGGGTTTCATTGGTGGATGGCATACATGAAATTTGGTATTTGTCGTGCAACTTATGATGCTGCACACGAAATTAGGGATGGTCATATTAACAGAGAAGAGGCAGTTGCTTTAGTTCACAAATATGACGGTGAGTTTCCCATAAAATATTGGAAAGATTTTCTAGATTATCTTGATATTACAGAGAAAGAGTTTTGGTATGTTGCAGATAAATATAGAAGTAGACACATCTGGACACCATCGGGTGCAAAATTTGCTGGCTATACACCAGAAGCTCAATATAAGTTATGGAAATTGAGTAAAATAGTTGAATAATATTGAATGCAATTTATAAGAAATAAACAGCTTCTTAACAGATTAATAATAGGTGATGGAATAGGTCGTTCAGGCAAGTCTCTATTATGTCATGTATTGACTGGTTTTGAGAATGTTGAAAAAATTAGTTATTATAATTGCTTAGAATTCATATCTCTAGCACATTACCATAAAAAAATATCGGACGATATGGCTGTTGCAATTCTTAGAACTGAACTCGATACTCATGTTTTTGATCAAATGAATGGCAGGAATGTTAACTCACGCCCAGATGATTATAGTAGTATTCAAAATTATCACACTCCACAAAAATATATAGATAGACAGAATATAGAGAGTACGACGAAAGTAGAATATCATGGTAACCCAAACGCAGGAATTATTGAAAAGAAGATTTTTCATGAAAAACCAATTTTTCTTACATTCGCTCATGATTTAATTTTTAAATCAAAAGCTGTCTTTAAAGCATTTGAAAATAAATTTCAATTAATTTACTTAAATAGAAGCCCGATCGATTTACTTCATGAGTGGGACGTAAAAAACTTTGGAGAAAGAATTGGTAATGACCCAACCGAAACAGATTATCTTATTTCTGTAAATAATGAATCAATACCTGAGTATGCACATAATTGGCCAGATGAATATTTAAAAATAAGCCCACTAGAACGTATAGTGCGAATAATTCATACCTGTTTTGTGAGAAATTATAAAGGCTTAGAAGAGAGAAAATATGATGATAGGGTAAAAGTTATCGAGTTTGAAAACTTAGTTACTGATCCAAATACCGTTATAGACGATATTTCTAATTTTTTAAATTTAAAAATTCTAACTCATATGGATAAAATACTTGAAATCAATAACTGCCCAAGATCCTTAAGTAAAGCTGAATATTCTAATCGTGAAAAATATATAAAACAAAATATCTCTGGTGAACATTTAAAGTTGGTAGATGAAATGAATGAAATTCATCAGGCGATTAGTGATATAAATAAATAATAAAATATGATCAATAAGAAATCTATAGTATTTATAGATGAAAATATAAATGAAGTTATAAACGATGAAGCAATATACGTAACATTCACAAAATGTTCTCATAAGAACTTAGAGAGTGAGTGTAATTGTAAATACTTTTTTGACATACCGTATAAAATTAATCTAGGTAAGTTTATCAGTAATCTTGAGAAGATTTTAAATGAGGAATCAAAGAGCAGTATCTATAAAAAATGGATTTTTTTAACATATAAATTCATATATAAATACTTTATTGCGTATGATCAGTTTTATCGAAGGATAGACTCGCTATTGAAGGAAAACACAAATATTGAATTAGTTAAAATAAGTATGAACTCACCAATTATTATGCATGAAGCAATTTCAGTATTGTCTAAAAAATATGCTATAGACCTTGAGTATACATCCGATGATTTTTCTGGATTTAGCGATTACTCATCACATATGCCAATCGATCTACCAAGTAAATCAGAAATTGATAATACGAATGTTTTTATTGATATTATAGGAACTCTATTAAAATTGAAATCACATAAGACATTTATACTACCATGTCTACTAGATAACAAGATTCCTAAAGGTGTTAGTCTATTTAAGGTTAGATATTTTTCAATAGTATCAAAGGTATTATCACTAATTCCCTCTTTTTCTAAATCGAAGTACATTAATAAAATATCATATATTAATTTTAACAGCTTTGAAGAGAATAAAATTAAACTAGATATTAAATTATGGATTGGATTTGATGATCATGAAATTACTTTTATTGAAAAGATAATAAACTGTTTTTATAAAGAATTTGATAATAACTATTTAGATTTAATCACGGCTAAAATAACAAGGATGTTAAAGATATCAGATACAAAGAAAATTATAATTGATGAAACTAATGATGTGTTAAAGAGAATTCTTATGGTATCAGCAGACCAGAATAATATAGAAATAGAATTTCTGCCACATGGCTTGATATACGAAGACGAACATATTTATGCGATTAAAACTATTGCTCCAAAAGTTAAAGTACTATCATGGAATAACAACTCTTCAAATTATTTTAAAAATAATAATATCATATGCCGCACAATTACATATCCATTAAAAATTGATTCAAATATAAAGAATGATACGAAAGATATACTAATACTAATTAGTGGAAATAGAGAAAGCCTTAATAATCTCGAGAGAATCATTAGTACTCTGTATGTAGAACTTCTTGAAAAAAATTATACGATTGATTGTAAATATCATAATATTATTAACAAAGAAGAAATTAATATTATTAATAATCAATGTAAAAAAATTGAGGAATATTATAATATTAAAATTAATATTATTGATAATAATAAATCATTCACAAATGTTGCAAGTAATTATAAAAAACTTATTTTTACAACTTGGTCAACAGGTATTTATGAGGCGTCTATCATCAAAATACCTTTTATAATTTATACAAAAGAAAACTCTGAAATCCATGCATTTGATAATTTTAAACTACCTGTAGCTAATAATATTGATGATTGCATATCTTTTATGACAAATGATGAAAACGCTTATCTTAGAGATATTAGAGAAAGCATATCAAATAATATAAATCTCTTTCAACACTTAGCAAAGTAATATGATGTTATTGTCAATTATATTTCTAATTGTACTTGAAATAACTTTATACTATTTGATTAAATATCTTAAATGTGATTTTCAATGGCTTATTACAAATCATGATGAGAAAATTTCTTTTGACAAAGATGATATTAATAAATTTTATATAAACAGTTATCATAAAGAATTAGGATGGGATAGAAGATCAAATACAAGTAAACAAGAGTTGATTAAGGGACATGGTGAGTACAAAATAAATCCTTCCAAAAGTCAATATTCTATGAATAATGATAATTCTCGATCTAATACGTTGCATGAAAAATATCAGAAAAAAATTATTACGTTTGGAGATTCTTATACATTTTGTAGACATGTGAATGATGATCAAACTTGGCAGTGGCATTTATCAAAGCTATTGAAGGCAAATGTAGTGAATCATGGAGTTGGTAACTATGGTATAGATCAATCTGTTCAGAAGTTTCATCTTGAAATAGATAAATATCAATCTGAGGCTGAGATCATAATACTGGGCGGAGTACCTGAGTCTATAATGAGAATCAATAGTATGTGGAAACATTATTCAGAATATGGAAACATTTTTGGATTTAAAGGCAGATATATATTAAAAGATGACAAACTTGTTTGGATAGACAATATTATTTCTGACATTTCTATACTAAGTAGTATTGATAAATACTATGATGAGATAAAAAAATATGATTTATGTTATGAGCATAAATTCAAGAAGGATAAAATTGAATTTCCTTATACATATCATTTATTAAGAACATCCAAAAGGAATATCCCTTTACTCTTTCATCTAGTAGTGAGAAAACTTGCTTTGAAATATGCCATAAAAAACGAAAAACTTATCAATAGAGCTTATGACCATATAATGCGATTTAATCATTTATTCACAATATCTTTATATAAGGATCCGAAGCACCTACATCTGTTTAAAAGAATAATTACAAACTTCACAGAGAATGTCGAAAAACTTAATATGAAACCCATTTATTTATTTATTCCGTATTTACATGACTTAATATACTTTAGAAAAAATAATATCTACTATAATACATTTATTAGTGACTTGAAAAAACATATGACTGTGATTGATATGACAAATGAATTTATGAATTATCAAATTGAAGATTTATATGTATCAAAAAGTTATGGTTCGCATGTAAGTTCTATGGGGAATCAAATTATTGCTAAATATATCAAGAAATCAATATAAGAAAATGAAAGATAGAATTTATGGTATATATGGAATTGGAGGTTTTGCAAGAGAAGTAATGCCTGTATTGAAAGACACTCTCAATAAAGTAACAAACACTAAGACATTCTTTATTTCTGAAGATAAGGATGAATTATTAAACGATGATATAAATGGATCTCAGCTTATTAGCTTTGAACATTATGTGAATCTAGATCAACAAGATAAACTAATAACTATTTCTATCTCTAATAACAAGACAAGAAAAAATATTAGTCAGTCAATAGAAAAAACTAATCTTAAATTTCACACAATACATTCATCAACTTCAACAATTATGGATGATGTAGCTATAGGAGAAGGCTCTATTATATGTCCATATGTAACAATTACTTCAAACGTTGTAATAGGAAAGCATTTTCAAGCAAATTTGTATAGCTATGTTGCACATGATTGTAAAATAGGAAATTTCGTAACATTTGCACCATGTGTCAAATGCAATGGCAATGTAATAATAGAGGATAATGTTTATATTGGCACAGGAGCAATTATCAAACAAGGTAAAGCGAATAATCCTCTCGTAATAGGGGAAAATTCTGTAGTCGGTGCAGGTTCTTTTGTTACTAAAAATGTTGATCCTAATACAACGGTTGTTGGTAACCCGGCAAGAGTACTTACGAAAGCTAATATTAAATAAGAAATATGCTATTAACTGAAAAATATAAAATAGGTATGAGAGAATCAGTATCGAAGAAGATCACAGAGTCTGATATTGATATCTTTTCGAAGATTTCTGGTGATAAAAACCCAATTCATTTATCAGATGATTTTGCTAATAAAACAAGATTTAAGAAGAGAATTGCACATGGCTATTTGTCTGCATCGTTGTTTTCAGGTATTTTTGGGGAAAAGTTGCCAGGACCAGGTTGTCTATATATATCTCAATCATTAAAATTTAAATATCCTGTCTATATCAATGATATTGTTACCGCAACTGTTGAAATCATTGATATTATGGCAGAGAAAAACATTTT
>CETH01184418.1_pt1 | contig 25910 bp, 22 predicted proteins | sample 361461 | NCBI WGS metagenome assembly CETH01 (sample SAMEA2622695, study PRJEB7988) | marine metagenome | isolation source: saline water (ENVO:00002010), including
GGCCCCGGTGATCGAATTCATGAGTCTTGGGCCCAGCCTGGATCCCCGAGCGATCCTGAGGTCGAGACCCCCGCTGTTGAGGATGCCGGGATCAAAGTAGACGGACGCCTCGATGACAAGGCATGGGAGCATGCCGTTCTGCTAGACGGGTTCACTCAGTTTAGTCCGATAGAGGGATCGGAGGCGACCCAGGATACTCACATTCTAGTGCTTGTAGACGCTGAAGCGATTTACTTCGCTTTAAAGGCGTTCGACGAAAGCCCTGCCTTAATAAGAGCGACGCTAACAGATAGGGATAGTTACACATATACGGATGACTACGTTCGCTTCATTCTTGACACGTTTGATGATCAGCGAAGAGCCTATGTGTTCACAGTTAACCCTTACGGTGTCCAGCATGACGGGCTTTGGAATGAAATAGGAGGCGGTACAGGCCGTCGCGGGCGGGGAATGTTTTCACCGATTGACGACAACCCAGATTTCCTGTGGGAATCTGATGCAGAACTAACTCCGTGGGGCTATCAGGCTGAGATCCGGATTCCGTTCAAGAGCCTTCGGTTTCCTGAGCTTGCCGAGCAGTCCTGGGGCCTTCAGGTAGAGCGCAAGATTCAGCGGAACGGCTATGAGAGCTCGTGGGCTCCAATAACAGCCTCAGTGGCGAATCGCTTGGCTCAGGCGGGTAAGTTGAATGGGCTGCGGGGGTTGGACATGGGCCTGTTTATGGAGGTCAACCCGTTCGCCACCGGTTCACGAAACGGATCCGTCGACGAGAGTGATAACTTCGTTCATGCGAACCCAACCGGAGAGTTTGGATTCAATGCTACGTACGGTATAACGTCCAACTTGACGCTGGATGGCACCTTCAATCCGGATTTCAGCCAGGTTGAGGCAGATGCTGGCCAGGTTCAGATCAACGAACGCTTCGCACTTTTTTACCCAGAAGCTCGTCCATTCTTTCTTGAAGGGACCGAAATCTTCGGTATGCCCAAACAGCTCGTATACACGCGCACGATTCAGAATCCGATCGCTGGCGGAAAGCTGACCGGTAAAATCGGTGGGTTAAGTGTCGGTTACCTGGGAGCGATTGACGAGACGTTTTCAGTGGGTCGGGAGGATATCTATGTAAATCTTCTGAGAGCACGCGCAGATTTGGGCACCTCTTCCACAATCGGAGCGGTCTACACGGATCGTACGTCAAACTCCACTGATTTTAATCGTGTGTTGGGAGCTGATGCTCGTATCCAGATTGGTGGCCGCTACACCTTCACCGCAATGGGTGCTCGGAGCTTTACCAACGACGCGGTGCTAAGGGATAGGCAGGATGGAACAATGGGTTCTTTGCGCTTTGAGCGAGCCGGGAGGACGTTCCAGCTAAATGCCGAATTTGAAGACACTCAGCAGAGTTTCAAGCCCGGGAGTGGGTTTTTTCAGCGGATAGGCACCGCCGAAGCGAATTCGCGAATGTCGTACACCTGGTTCGGACAGCGCGGGGCTTTTTTTGAATCAATCGGTCCATCTCTGGAGGTTAAGGCTTTCTGGGACCATGAACGCTTCTGGCGCGGTGAGGGATTGGAGGAAGGAGAAGTTCAACTCAGCAGCAGGTTTAGCCTCAAGAACAATGTGACTGTTTGGGCAAACTATAAGTTCTCTAGGTTTGTCTTTCAGCCTGAGCAGTACGAAGGCTTGTTTGTGAAGGATCCAGTGGGTGGCAAGCGGCCCTTCCGTCCAGACCAAGAACTTTTCGATGCACTCCCGAGCGCAACTGTTGGAATATGGGTCAACAAGTGGGAGAAGATCCGAGGCAACGTACGTCTGACTCGCAGTCAAAGACCCATCTTTGACCGGTGGTACAATGTGGCTGTCGAGCCTGCTAATTCCTTTTCCGGTGAGGCTCGTCTGAATGTATACCCGACGAGGTCGGTGTCGGCTGAGGTTGGAGCGAATTGGAGTCGTCTGACCCGTCGAAGCGACGGCGTTCAGCATTCGACCGCCATCATTCCCAGGGCGAAACTACGATACCAGTTTTCAAGAGCTTTGTACTTACGGAGTATTTTCGAGTACGGGAGCCAAGAATCGATAGCGCTCCAGGATGGTGTAGCGAGTCTACCTTTAATTGGGTGTGTAGACGGCGACTGTTCTCCGCGCTCTGGCGGGTCGAATCACGATTTTAGAATCGAAGGGCTTTTGGGTTACGAACCATCGCCAGGAACTGTGTTCTTTTTCGGCTACACACGTCAGATGGTTGACGCTAGAGCATTTGGCTTCGAAGACGTTCATCCGACCCAAGACGGCCTTTTCGTCAAACTGAGCTATCGGTTCCGCCTGTAGCGACCGTAGCTAAGTAGCGTTAAGGTTGTCTCCCTGAAAAGCCCGTCGGCGTCTCAGTATGTCCGGCTGAGGGCTAAGCCTCCGATGGATGGAAAGCGTGGGAAAAGACGCGATTGAGATTGAAGGAACTGTAACTGAGGTGCTACCAAACGCGACGTTTCGTGTTTTGCTCGAGAACGACCATGAGGTGCATGCTTATCTCTCTGGCAAGATGCGGCAGAACTACATTCGGGTTCTGGAGGGAGATCGAGTTAAGGTTGAGATGTCGCCTTACGATCTATCGAAAGGCCGCATTAGCTACCGCTACAAATAGTAGATCTCAAAGCCCTCGGTACTGCATATGGTAGCCGGTGGCCGGTATGGGATGAGCGGAAGCCAGGAGTCGGTCTACAGAGCAACTGGCGTTCACGAGGGTGAGAATCACAAGTAACGGCGCGGGTTTTCACCGGTTTTTCCCTTGACGGCTCGGAAAGGGCTGTGTACCGTAGGTTATGCTTTTATTCGCAGGCACGGAAACACTTGATCCTACAGGGCTTTCCGGGTGCTCTAGGCACCCCGGATGTCGTAGCTTCTTCGGTCTGCACTCACTGCGGCTTCGGTCGCGAAATTCCCATCATTCTCGTTCCAAATTAGGAGCCATCAGATGAACAAGTCCGACCTTGTGGATGCCCTCGCCTCAGCTTCTGGCATGACTAAAGCTGACGCATCTCGTGCGGTAGACGCGATGTTCTCCCCTAGTGACGGGATTATTGCCGGTGCTCTGCGTGGTGGTCATCGCGTTCAGATTACTGGCTTCGGCACGTTTGAGGTTAAGCACCGCAAGGCTCGTATGGGTCGCAACCCTCGCACAGGGCAGTCGATTCATATCTCCGCGAGCAACAGTCCTGCGTTTAAGGCCGGTAAGGGTCTGAAGGACGCTGTGAACTGAGTCTTTCGGTCGGCCAACACAAAGGGCGAAGCTAGCCCGGAGTAGCTCCTCCTCGTAGGAGCCTTGGGCCGAATAGAGTTAAGAGGCCACGTCGCGTATGCGACGTGGCCTCTTTGTTAGCGCGCGGGACGACCTTTCCGTGCTGTTGGTTTGGCGCGCGGGCGGTCGAAGTCCACTCTCGCTGCGCGGCCTCGTAGGCTCGTACCATTGAGAGCTTGAATCACTTTCCGAGCAACTGACTCGTGGACCTCAACTAGAGAATGGCTCTCCCGGATCTCTATTCGTCCGACTGAATCACCAGTTAATGCAGCTTCACCTGTGATCGCGCCAAGAAGGTCGCCCTTACTGAGTCCGTCGCGCTCACCGACGCCGACGAACAGCTTTGACCACGAAGGAGTTCTGGGTGCTCGGGCTGCCGCACTGGGTGATCCGTGTGTTTGCGCATGGTCGACGGACCTCTGTTTTTTTCTTAGTAGAGCGACGGCTGCTGCTGCTACTTCCACCGGATCGTGGTCTCGGAAGATCGGCTCAAGAGCGTCAATATATGGGGCAATGTCTCCGTCCTGTAGAGCCGGTTCTAGCATATGACGGATCTGATCGGTCACACCCCTGTCCCGAATCGGTGGTGGGAAAGGGATGGTTTCATAGCCAGTTTGTTTCCCTAGCGCACGTAGATGTGCAACCTCCCTTGGTGCCACTATCACAACACCGTTTGACGTGAGCGAGTGGCGCCTGTCGAGGGTGTCGGGGTCAGCCGGTGGGTCACAGCTGATGACCGCCAATCCCTCACTGTTTTCAATCCCTGAGCGTGCCTCCAGGGCATCTATGCCGAGCCACACTGGAACAGATGTGTCGCCGGGAGCGCCAGCTATGAATCCGTGTAGCGTTAGGTAATCGCCGACATCTGCTGCTCGATCCTCGCTTCGGCAGAAAACAAGAACATGTTGGGCACCATCCGCTATCAGTTCGTCAACGATCGCTAAGGCTGTAGCCTCAGTCGGCTCTGGTGCGATACGGAACCGTATCTGTCCCCGCTTAGGCACATCGGACGTGGGGGTTGGTAGCGTTACGGTTCGCTTGAAATGCCTTCCGATCAGGTCCTGGACTCCAGTGGTGATAGGCAGGCTACTTAGGATGCGCTGGGTACCGCTAGGCAGATATCCTAGCGTGCGCTCTAAGGATTGGAGACCGCTGACGTTCTCGATCGACTGAGCCTGATCAACCACGAGCACCTGTACGGATGAAACGTCCACGACATTCTGTTCTAGTGCAGCCAGGAGATCGTCAGGAGTTGTGAAGAGTAGGTTTGCTTGCCCGGGCAGAGTCCAAGAAGATCCTAGGGCCGCTAATGAATGTCCCGTCATAGATGATAGTCGAGCGGATGATTCAGCGAGCCGGTCCGCAGTTTCCGGAGTAGCACAAAGCACAACGCACTGAACCTTGCTGTCGCTTGGCTCAATGCGTTCCAGCAGTCCGACCAACCATGTCGCGAGTAGGCCTGATCCGGGACCAGCCATGAGCACAATGTTGTTGCCTTTGGCTATTGTTGGTATGGCGGCTTCTTGCAGCGGAGTTGGTATCTCTATGCCTTCCCTTGCGAGCGCCTCGGTGATTTCAGAGGAGAGGCCTAGGTCTTCGAACGATTTCACGGAGATCTCTCAGTTAGCTCGGCTCGCCCGAACCCGGACCACCCGCGTCCCCGGGTTCGTATGGCAATTGGGTGAGTAGACGCTGCAGCTCGTAATCGAGCCGCGAAGTGCGGAGCTGGTCAGTATCCGCTACTACGTCAGTGTATGGTCCGTGACGGTGAGCGGAGATGGTGACGGTGCCCTCGGTGCCCACCCACGTCGCCGCGTGGTCAGTCTTTTCAGAGCATTGGAGTCCCAACATACCGGGAAGGAAGGTATCGGCTTGCTCGAGGACCTCGCTTGGTGAACTCGCTGTCTTTCTTCTGTAACCGGCCATGATCCGAGAGAGTGAGGGTCTTTGGCTGTCTTTCAGGTGCCGAGTAAGGTGCCGAGCACAGTCCTATTGTGGAAGCCCTCCAGACGCTTTCCCTCTTTGACGATGGTCGCCGGGCGCGTCACAGACGCAGATTTGGCTTTTTCTGCCGAACTTTTTACGATCGCTTCGTACCTGTCGACATCGAGGACTGCTTTGCACTCTGTGCGGTCACATCCATGGTCTGTAGCGATCTTTACCAGAACGTCTACCCGGCCGATATCCCAACCCTTAATGGCGTATGCTTGCGCTACTGCAAGCCTCAAAGAATGGGATGCTTCTATCCTTTCTTCCTCTGCGTGAGTAATCAATTCATGGGCTTTTCGCGTCCATGGGACAAGACGGGGAGGATTTAGAGTGACGCCAATCTGCTGTGCTAGGGGAATTGCTGATTCCCACAAGTAAGAGACTTCTGGGTCGTCGAGACTCACCAACGGGCTAGGTGGTGGACGCATTTCGAGCGCTCGCCATTTGATGCAGGAATCAAGAGCCCATGATTCGCCATCTCGTCGTGCCGCCTCGATCTCTAGCATGAGCAGCACAGAGGCGGGGTCGACAAAGTCATACCAGATGTCGATCGGGTTTGTCACCGTGGAGCCTCCTGCCATATTTCGGGTTCTCCCGGTCTTTAAGCGAGGTTCAGATGCGGTTCAGCGCCAATGTAGAGAAGCTCAAGCCGTCCGCTACGATTGCAGTGAGTACTCTGGCAAAAAAGCTAGCGGCAGACGGTCGGGATATCATCAATCTGAGCGCAGGAGAGCCCGATTTTGATACCCCTGCATTCATTGCTGAGGCGGGTACGGCTGCTATACATGAAGGTCGAACTCGCTATACGCCAACTGCGGGTATTCCAGAGTTGAGAGTAGCGATCGCTGAGAGGCTCAGTGATCGTTCGGGTCGCGCTATGGATCCAGACGGTGTAGTAGTGACCACTGGGGCTAAGCAGGCACTCTTTAACGCAATATTCACTCTGTTCGGGCCTGGCGATGAGGTTCTAGTAGCGGCGCCATACTGGACTACCTATCCGGACTTGATCAAGATCGCGCGGGCTGAACCAGTAGAGGTCTTCGGGCGACAGTCCAACGACTTTAAGGTGACTCCGGCAGACTTGGATCAATCTGTTACCGATGCGACACGCGGACTGATCATAAACACGCCCTGTAACCCGACTGGGGCCGTTTATTCTGAGGATGAATTGTGTGAGCTAGCGAAGTGGTGTCGCGAACGCGGTGTGTGGCTTTTGAGCGACGAGATCTATCGTCACATTTACCATGAGGGTGAGGGTGCAGCTCCGGGTATCCTCAGTCTCACTCCGGGTACTCTTGGCCCACATGTGTTGATCGACGGTGCCTCGAAGAGCTTTGCGATGACCGGGTGGCGCATTGGCTTCACCTATGCCGACACGGAGGTGACAAAGAAGTTTTCAGCCCTTCAGAGTCAAATAACATCGAACGCGGCGACACCTTCTCAGTTCGCGGCGCTCTCCGCATTCACGGAAAAGGACAGCGCGGGCAGTGCACTCGCTTCGATGGGTCAGGCCTTTGCCCGCCGCCGCGAGCTGGTGTGCCGTCTGATGGATGAGCTTCTCCCTGGCGTTCCATTTATAAGGCCGTCCGGGGCATTCTACCTATTCTTTTGTGTCGAAGACTTATTCGATGAGGAGATCACCAGCGCAACGCAATGGTGTAGCCAGCTCCTTCAGGAGAAGGGGGTAGCGCTAGTGCCGGGGGCAGCGTTTGGAGATGATCGCTGGGTTCGCATGAGTTTCGCTTCTTCGGACGAAGTGATCGAGGAGGCATTTATGCGGATCTCTTCTGCGCAGTAAGCTTGGGGCAGCTCACCATAACGGGCAGGTTGAAAGGAGAGTTCGCTTACGCCGCTTTCAATCGATCCAAAAGGTTTTGACAGGATCGATGAACCATCTCGTAGACAGTCTCAAATCCGCTCGCTCCACCGTAGTAGGGATCCGGAACCTCATCTCCTTCGCTCCCATCATCATACTCGCGTAGCAAGTGAATCTTGGCCCCTGACCCGCTCGGCTCTGCCAAGCGCTCAATGTTGCGGAGGTTTTCGCGGTCCATTGCGATAACGTAATCAAACCGGTCCAAGTCCTCTTGTGTAATCTGCCTAGCGCGACTTTCTAGTTCGACGCCGTGTCGACTTGCGACCATAGCTGCGCGTGCGTCAGGGCGCTCACCTACGTGCCATGCGCCGGTGCCTGCAGAGTCGATTTCGAAGCGGTCAGCGAGACCAGCTTCCTCTACTAGATGGAGGAAGATTCCTTCAGCCAGCGGTGAACGGCAAATGTTGCCGAGACAGACAAAGAGAAGCGACGTCTGATTTGAATCGGGCTTGTTCGTGTCCACGGACGCGGTGGTCGTCTAGTGGTCGTCGCGGGAAGGCAGCATAGGCTTCTTCCATCCGAGTGCCAAATTGCCAGTGTGCGCTTAGGAATTCAAGGTGTGAGAGCCAAATTCGTTTAATTCGGTTTCTTGCGGTTGGGGCGCTTCGTTACCTTTCAGGTGAAATCGTTCCGACCTCGGGTGAGACGAAATCATGGTCGGAGCCCTTGGAGGTGAGGACCGATTGTGATGAACAATAAGAGTTTTGCGGATCTCGGGTTGTCGGCTGAGCGTCTGGCTGCCATAGAGATTTTGGGCTGGACCATCCCCACACCAATCCAACACCAGGCGATTCCCGCCGGTATGAGCGGAACGGACGTCGTTGGCATTGCTCAGACTGGTACAGGAAAAACCGGGGCCTTCATGATCCCGGCACTTGAGCGTGTAAATGTGGGTGGTGGCTTGCAGGCTTTGGTACTGTGTCCGACGCGCGAGCTCGCACAGCAGGTTTCCGATGATACGGTATCTCTGTCGAAGGGTACGAGTATCCGATCTGAAGCCATTTTCGGTGGCGTTAGTTACGAGCCTCAGATCAAAGCGCTCGAGCAGGGCTATGAGGTAGTTGTGGCCACGCCAGGACGGTTTATCGACCATATGAACTCAAGGCGCGTTGATCTCAGCAAGGTGTCGTATCTAGTGCTCGATGAAGCGGATCGGATGCTCGATATGGGCTTTAGACCGCAAATCGAGGAGATTTTTCGGGGTATGCCTAGAAGACGACAGACGATGCTTTTCAGTGCGACGATGCCGAACGGAGTGCATGACCTAGCGCTTCGTATGACGAGCGATGCTCTATGGATCGAGGCGACGCCACCAGGAACGACGGCTGATGGTATTGACGAGCGTTTTTATTCTGTGAAGCCTGACAGGAAGAACGCCCTTCTTATGAGCCTCATCAATGAACCAGGTTGGGAGCAGGTTCTGATCTTCACGCGTACGAAAGCCGGCGCGGATGTGCTTGAGAAGCTCCTGCAACGAGAGGGCATAAAGGTCGACGCAATGCATTCTAATAAGCAAATGAAATACCGGACGCGTGCCCTAGAACGTTTTGCCCGCGGTGAGATCCGCGTGCTAGTTGCTACTGACGTGGCGCAGAGAGGACTGGATGTAGATGGCATAACACATGTTGTGAATTACGATGTGCCCATAGATCCAGAGGACTATGTCCACCGAATCGGGCGCACGGGACGAGCTGGCGCCACCGGCACGGCTATCACGTTTGTCACGGCCGGAGATCTTGGCGCGATAAAAAGCTTGGAGCACCGGCTAGGAAGAGCTGTCCAGAAGACGCATCTAGAGGATTTCGACTATGCGGGTGCTCCGCCTACGAACGGACGATTGATTGGAGATAGAGCGAAGAAATCTTCGAGGACCGGTGGCGGGATGGGCTCGAAATCGGTAGACGACCTGACGCCCGAAGAGCTCGCTGAGCTATTGGATCCTGGATCCTAAAGGAGGTCGTGAGTGAGTAATGTGTACTCGAGGTATGGAACGAGCTATCAGAGCGTGTCCTTCAACTTCGAGGCGAAATCACTAACTGAGGTGGGGTTCAGGCGAGATCATGAAGCATCCATTCCCGTCAATAAGAGGGACGAGTGGTTCCAGCTGATAAAGACGGTTGAGGTGACGGCCGAGGCTGAGGGAGGAGTTCAGTTTGAGGTGGAACAGAAGCTTTTGGATCGTTTAGAGGAACGGGCTCAGGCTGCCGTGGACTCACTTCCTTTAGGCGGTGTAGCGATCATTGAAAATGAGCGCGGAGGTTTGGATCAACCCAAACCTCGGCAGTCGATCGGCAATATCGTTGTGGGGGGTGAAAACCGGTTCCATTTCACCTACCGTATCGAACCGCCTCTAAGGATAAGCTTATACCGGAGGCTACAAGAGTCAGGAGCCTTCTGATCGGTCTGTCAGTGCGGGGGATGTGGGTGTCTCCTAAAGTCTGCAGGCCGTCAATAGGCTGCCTTGTGGCTATCGCAGCCCCACCGCGCGCCCGTCGAGTCCCCATGAGGGGTCGGGTGTGATACCGAGATGAGCAAGGGCGGTAACAGCAACATCTACGATGAAAGTGTCCTGATCGATAGTTCCGATCTGAGCGGTGGGTCCACTCGCCAAGATGAAGGTTGTCATCTCTATGGCCGAGAGACCGCCGTGCCCCCCATCATCACGTCGGCCGTGGTCCGTGCTGATGAGAATCAGCCAGTTTTCTTCGTGGAACGTCTTACGTGCCTGGATAGCATGGACCAGAAGGCCGACGTGGTGATCGGAGAGCTCTATTGATTCCCGGTATTCAGCACCTATTGAATTATGCTGGTGACTCGTCTCGTCGGGATTCCCAAGGTAAACGAAGAGTGCGTCCGGGTCAGCTTCATTCAGGTGTGAGACCGCAGCAGAGGTTACCTCAAGGTCGCCTTCCGCCCATCCGGTGACATACCCGTTGATCGAGATACGAACGTCGACCGTAGGCGATATTGTTGATGCTTCGCCGTCGATCTGCATTAAAGGGAGCCAGTCCACTGCAGCAAAAGTTGACATTTCAGGCTGAAGAAATTCTATACGGGTAAGGAAGTCCGGGTACTTATCGTATCTCCTTCCATCGAACTGATTGTCGATAACCCCATGTTTGTCGGGCCATACTCCTGTGAGCATTGAAGACCAAGAGGGTCCTGAGACTGATGGGACGGTCGTTCGGGTTTGATCCGTGAACGCCCCCTTTCTTTTAAGTGCGTCGATATTGGGTGTCGGCACCTCAGCTAGTACGTCCGGGCGTACACCATCGATACCGATAAGTAGTACCTTCGGTTTCCGGTTTCCGAGTGCTGATGGATCTGGGCTTTTGCCGGGGGCCTGATCGCAGCCTAGGACACCGAATGCTATTATAGCTAACGAGAGCGGTTGCAAAATCGCGCTTGTTCTGCTCGACTTGCGTCTGGATTTCATCAGGTGACCCTTAGGAGGTTGAAGAAATGTCTGTCCGGCATGTGGACGATCTTCCCGCCCAGGAAGTTAAGGCTGGTAAGGATACGAAGGTCCAGGTACTGATCGGACCTGATCAAGGGCCGAATTTTGCATTGCGTCGTTTCATCATGGATCCCGGGGGAGGCATGCCACTCCATACCAACACGGTAGAGCACGAGCAGTATGTGTTGAGTGGAAGCGCACGAGTTCAGATTGGGAACGAGGTGTACGAAGTTGAAGAAGGGGATGTTGTGTTTATCCCAGGTGGCGTGCAGCATAACTATGAAGCTGGTGATGACGGCTTCGAATTCCTATGTGTGGTTCCTAACCAAAGCGACAAGATATCTCTAGTCGACTGCTAAAAGCGGGATTTGGTTCTTGGTTTCTGAGGCTCTAAACGGCATCAGTCCACCGGAAGTGCGAGCGCAATGAGCTCAGCTGGCTGCCCACCACCACCGACGGACATCACGATAAACTGACGGCCCTCGTGCATGTAAGTCATTGGTAAACCTATTTGGGCATTAGGAAGTTCAATCTCTGCGATGATTTCTCCGGTCGCCTTGTCGAGTGCCCGGAACATCGGTGCCCCCGATGCTCCTTCACCGGTGAAGAGCAGGGTTTTGGTGACTAAAACACTGGCTCGCGACACCTTTCCCGTCCGAGGAATCAGCTCGGGATCAATGCCGAGTGCTTCGGCGACGCCGTCTGGCGTGTCACCATTCGGGACTGTCCAACTATGGTCCCCTGTGGATAGGTCGAGTGCCGTGATACGGCCCCACGGGGGCTTGACGATGGAGACACCGCGAGCAATTTGAGCTCGAGCATAACCGCGGATGTAGTTCATGTCAGACTGATCTCCACCCGGAATAAGTTGTAAGACCGTGGGGTTCGTCTGCGAGCCGATATAAAGTATCCCTGTCTCCGGGTCTAATGCCCCTCCCTCCCAGTTAACGCCACCAAGTTCGTGCGGGAGCACGAGAGTTCCTTGTTTGCCGTCTGGTGCATCACGCAGAGAGGGGGGGGTAAATAGCGGGCCCATTCGATAGTTAGCTGCGATCGCGCGCGCTCTTTCTTTGATCTCAGGGGTGAAGTCGATAAGGTCGTCATCAGTAATCCCCTGCCGCTCGAATGCTGGTGGTTTGGTAGGGAACGGTTGGGTAGGGGAGGTCCACTCTCCCGGTACGTCGGTCTGGGGTACCGGACGTTCTTCGATGGGCCATATGGGTTCTCCAGTCAGGCGGTCAAAGACATAGGCAAACCCCTGTTTTGTAAGTTGGATTGCGATTTTCCGGGAAACTCCATCGACCTCTATGTCAGCCAGGATCGGCGCAGTTGGATTATCCCAGTCCCAAATGTCGTGGTGGATCATCTGAAAGTGCCAAATCTTTTGCCCTGTCTTTGAGTCTAGACACAACAGGCTCGTTGAGAAGAGGTTGTCGCCGTGCCGGTGACCTCCGTAGTAGTCGCCTGTAGCAGCTTCTGTTGGTACGTAGACGTAGCCTGTCTCCTCATCAAACGAGATCGGCGCCCAAGCGGCAGCGTTTCCGGTATACGACCAAGATTCGTACATCCAGGTTTCGTTACCCTCCTCTCCTGGCTCTGGAATGGTTTTGAACGTCCAAAGCAGTTCGCCACTGCGGGCGTCGAAGCCTCTGATGTCACCTGGAGTGTTGGTCATGGACGGAGGTCGACTTCCTACGTGATGGGCAGATCCCACCACAATGACGTTTCCAACTATTGTCGGAGGCGAACTCGCACCGATTGTTCCAACGAGTGAGATGTCATTTCGGGCCCTATGACCTTCGTTGAGATCGACCGTGCCTTCGCTACCAAAGCCACTTATCGGCCTACCTGTCTGCGCATTGAGGGCGACCATGTGATATCCGGGTGTAACGACGATCACCCGGTCATCTCCATTGCCGTCGGACCAGTAACCCACCCCACGCCCGGGATTCGGTCGCGGTGCTTCCGCTAGACGTTGACCCTCGTCCATCGTCCACATCCAGAGTGTCTCTCCACTTCCGGCATCAATCGCTACGACAGCGCGCCTTTGTCCTGCCGTGGCGTAGAGAACTCCATTGACCATAAGCGGAGTGGTAGAGGAGCGGATCCGGGGATTTGGTCCGTAATTCCGGCCGCTCCAGCGCCATGCGATCTCGAGCTCCTCTGCGTTCGATGAGTCGATCTGGTCGAGTTGTGAGTATCGAGTATGGCCAGGATCTCCCCCATAGACACCCCACTCTCCGTCCGAGACCCCAGTCTGTCCGGCCATCGACAGTGGGGTGATGAGCAAAGTTATGAAGAGGGCTGATTGCAGGGTTTTGGAGGTCGAGGCGTAATGCATGCGTCTATCGTTGGCGTGTGTGAGGAAGCGGTAACGTGGTCTACGTAGGGTCATGCCGCCAGATTTCGGATACAGAACTCTAAATCCTCAGCGAATGCGATGCGCAACGACAGAACCACATCGAAATCTTTGATCCGTAGAGGTCGAGTCGCGGCATGGGGTTTCGTGATGTCAACAACTCTCTTGTCATTATGGGCTCTAGGCCCTCGCCCCACCTTCGTAGAGGCATGGGAGGAGCCGGAGTTGCCGGACGATCTTGATGCGTGGCTTGCGGAGCGCGAGCATGCGGTGCCTAAGCTGAGGAAAGGAGCAGGCAAGGGCATCGTATGGGTCGATGCTGAGGCGAAGACCAGAACTGAGATCAGCTTGGTGTATCTGCACGGCTTCTCTGCTGACCGTAATGAAATGGAACCGGTTATATCTCAGCTTGGGACTGAGTTAGGTGCGAATGTTTATTTCACGCGTTTGTCAGGCCACGGTCGCGATGGGGATGCTATGGCCGAGGCTACGGTAGAGGATTGGCTGGTCGATGCTGCTGAGGCATTCGCTGTAGGTAGGCGAATCGGTAAAAATGTGGTGGTGATAGGAAGTAGTACTGGCGGAACGTTGGCGACTTGGGTCGCGACTAGGGCCGAGGTTGAAGATCACTTGGCTGCGATGATTTTGGTATCACCTAATTTTCATCCAAAAGACCGCAAATCTAGGATCTTCCTTCAACCGTGGGGCGAATCGATAGCTCGCCTTTTGGTCGGCAGTGAGCGTTGCTGGGAACCCATGAACGAGGAGCAGGCTCGCCACTGGACTTTTTGCTATCCCGTTGAAGCGATTATGCCAATGATGGCGTTGGTTGAACGTGTAAGGACGATGGACGTGTCATCCATCTCTGTCCCCACCCTTGTCATCTACTCGAAAGACGATGCGGTCGTTGACGCGCGGGAAACTGTGAGGCGGCTGTCTGTAATGACCGGAACGTATGTAAGCACGGCTGATGCGCCCGCTTCCACTGACCCAGAACGTCATGTGTTGGCTGGAGATATAGTTTCCCCGGCCTCGAACGATCAGGTTCGACACCTAATGGCAGATTTCCTTCGAGAGAAGGTCATAAAGGCTGAAAAAGACTCAGAAGGCTTAACGGATGAATGAGATTGAGCCGCTATTGCTAGATGGGACGTTTCCTGCTGGACCGGACCGTCTGTTCGGAAAGCTTGATGAGCTCGGGATAGAGTCGACGACGATTTCTCATCCTGAAGTCTTCACTGTTGATGAAGCCAGAAAGCATCGTGCCGGGCTTCCAGGAGCCTTCACGAAGAATCTTTTCGTAAGGGACAAAAAGGGTGTGATGTGGTTGATCGTGGCTATCGAGAGTCAAGTTGTAGATCTCCGAGCCGTTGCTCAGTCTCTGGGTCACAAGAGGTTTTCCTTCGGAAGTCCTCAGCGACTTATGCATTACTTAGGGGTGATACCTGGCTCAGTATCTCCCTTCGGGTTGCTTAATGACGGTGGTGGACGAGTGAGCTTAGCAATGGATGAGGGGCTTTGTGACTTTGATGTATGGAACTTCCATCCGCTAGTGAACTCGATGACCACGACCCTGAGGAAGGAAGACATGCTGCGATTCCTTGCGGCTATCGATCATGAGCCCAGCTGGGTGAACCTAGGCTCACTCAAAACCTAAGTGCCATTGGAGACAGTCGGTTGAACCAAGGCCGGGAGCGCTCAAGCTGGCCCGCGAGGCGAAAGAGCGTGTCTTCTCGTGCAAAGCGTCCGACGAAGTGAACTCCGATCGGAAGGTTATCGGTGTTCCAGTAGAGAGGAACGGACATGGCTGGATGACCAGTAATGTTGAAGACAGGCGTCCATGGGATGAAGTCCAGTGCAGATTTAGCAGCTTGATCGATTAGGCCAGCCGCCTTCATTAAGTGCCCTGAGCCAAACATCCCAAGCAGCTTAAGTTGAGCTTTTTCTGATGTGCTGGGCCCCACGGTTCCTATCGGCGGAGGGGGGAGAGAAACGGTCGGAGTCAGAATGACGTCGTAGCTTTCGAAGAAAACCCCAACGTCGCGAGCCATGACCTCCATCCGACGGAGCGCGGAAGCGTAGTCATGTGCTGACAGAACATCCGAGATGAGCCCGAGGGCCCATGTCGCGGGTTCCAGCTCTAGTCGACGTGGACGGCGACCCACCGCACGAGACGCTTCGTCTAGATCTGCTCCCAGCTCACCAGCGACTATGGTTAAGAAATCATGGGCAAACTGCTCACCGTCGATTGGAACGTGATCACTGACCACAGTGTGTCCGAGCGACTCTAGGAGTTGAGCAGCGTCCTCTACAGCGTCTATGCAGTCCTGATGAACGTCTACCGCTACGCTCGGGGTTGTTGTGTATGCGATACGTAGTGTTGGCGGCTCTAATCCAACTTCCTTTAGCCACGGACCGGATGGAGGGGGAATCTCGAAAGGGACGCCGGGGTCGGGCCCGTGAGTGGCGTCGAGCATTGCTGCGCTGTCACGCACGCTCCGAGTGATAACATGCTCTATGGACGCCCCTCTCCAGAACTGACCGCGATTTGGGCCCGTCGGAGTGCGGCCCCTACTCGGCTTTAGCCCGAATAGACCGCAACAAGACGCAGGTATTCTTATGGATCCGCCGCCGTCACCTCCGCCTGCCATCGGCACAATTCCAGCAGCTATCGCCGCACCTGCGCCACCACTTGAACCCCCGGAACTTCTCCCTATATCCCAAGGATTTAGTGTTGGACCCCAGAGTTCTGGTTCTGTGACCGGCTGCAGACCCCACTCCGGTGTGTTTGTTTTACCGAAAACCGTCACCCCGCTTCTTTTGACACGTCTCGCAAGCTCGGAGTCCCATTTCACTATGTGGTTATGCATGAACCGACTTCCTGCGGATGTGGGGTGTCCGGCATACATCGATGACAAGTCTTTCGCGAGGAAGGGGACCCCGTAAAAAGGGCCGTTGGCGGGTTTAGTAGCCACGCTCCGTGCATCTTCCTCCATGACGTGCACAACCGCGTTGATTTGGGGGTTTAAGGCCCCTAGGCGCTGCAAGGCCAGATCCAGGAGTTCGGTCGCGGTGACATCACCACGACGAACTGCGGCCGCCAGCTCGAGGGCATCGTATGAGATGTATTCCTTCTGAGTCATGCCCACGAGGATTACCCCATCATTAGGGTTTGCGATCGATTATTATGGGCCAAAAAGGTTATGGTGTGTATAGTTGTTGTCAGGGATCAGTGTGTTAGCATCGTGAATTGATATAAAGTTTCCTATGGTAGATATATCGGCTAGCCAAGAGTCACTTTTACAGACCGAAGTGGGTACCTTGGAGCGCGTTCTGCTTAGGCATGCCAGAGATGCGTTTGGATCCAGTGAACTAGTCAAAGCTCAGTGGAAGGGGCTCAACTATCTGAGCGAACCAAGATTTGATGAGGCTTGCCGGGAGTATGATCAGTTTGCAGAACTGCTTGAACGACTGGGGGTGTCTATTGAGTGGATGACGGGGGGTGATTTGGGACTGGACTCCATTTATGTCCGAGATGCGTCGATCATATCGGACCGGGGTGTTATCCTGTGTGCGATGGGTAAGGGCACTCGGTCTCTCGAGCCCTATGCTCAGGGCCGTGTCTTTGAGAGACTCGGAGTCCCGGTGTATGGACAGATCGAACGAGCGGGGACCATCGAGGGTGGTGACGTGGCCTGGCTGGATCATCGGACTCTTGCAGTGGGTAGAGGTTATCGAACTAACGAGAGTGGGATAGGTCAGCTGAGGCAATTGCTTCCAGATGTAGATATTCTCAGCGCCTCGCTGCCCCATTTCCGTGGCCCCGATGATGTTCTCCACCTGATGTCGATGCTGTCACCACTCGATGATGACTTGCTGCTCGTTTATTCTCCCCTGATGCCTGTTCCTTTTCGTTCTCTGTTGCTTGAGCGCGGATTCTCTTTAATAGAGGTGCCAGAAGAGGAGTTCGACTCGCAGGGGTGCAACGTTCTTACCATTGCTCCTCGGCTGGCTGTTGCATGCGAAGGAAATCCGGAAACACGTAGGCGCATGGAAGCAGAGGGGGTCGAGGTTCATACCTACGTTGGACACGAGATCAGCGTTAAGGGTTGCGGTGGTCCTACCTGCCTGACCCGTCCCTTAAAACGCTCCTAATCTGCAAGACGAGTGTTTACTGGTCGGGCTCCCTATAGTTAACGCCGAGCGCGTCGAAGCGGTCCAGGTGCCACTCGATGCGTTTTAGGAAACTCGTGAAGTCCTTAGCCTCAGCCGGTGACCATACGACTTCAGCTAGAGCCAACATGCGGGGAAGTAGCATGTACTCAACGTGTTCACCGGTCTTCATATACTCCGTCCACACATTCGCCTGCGCACCGATGATTCTATTCTTGTCGCGTTCGCGGAGTTGAGACGGTACTGGCTCGTATGAGTAGACTGTGTCCAATGGAAGAAAACCACCGATAGCGAAGGGTTCGTTTTCTTGGTCCGCGGACTGGTAGTAGTCCAAGTATAAATGGCTGTATGGGGTCATCACTACGTCGTGCCCGCGGCGAGAGGCTTCAATGCCACCAATGGTTCCGCGCCACGACATTACAGTTGCGTTCGGAGGTAGCCCTCCTTCTATGATTTCGTCCCAACCGATCAATCTTTTCCCGTGTTCGTTCAAGAATTTGTCAATCCGTCTAATGAAGTAGCCCTGAACCTGTTCCACGTCGTTGAATCCCTCTCTCACCATAAGGTCTTGGACATACTCGCTTTCTTCCCATCGGGCTTTTGGTACTTCGTCCCCACCGATGTGGATATAGTCACCCGGAAAAAGCTCGATTACCTCCAGTAGTACATTTTCGAGGAACTCGAATGTCTCTTCATATGGGCAGTAAATGTCCTCGAAAATACCCCACGTCATAGCGACCTCAAACGGACCTTCCGTACAGCCAAGCTTGGGGTATGCCGCTAGGGCAGCTGTGGCGTGTCCGGGCATCTCAATTTCCGGAATAATCATGATGTTTCGCGCGTGGGCGTACGCTACGATCTCCCGGATTTCCTCTTTAGTGTAGAAGCCACCATATCGAACTCCGTCACCCTGGAACTCGTCCAATCCGTGTCCCATATGCGTCTGTTCACGGAACGCTGCAACCTCAGTCAGCTTCGGGTACTGGTCGATTTCGATACGCCAACCTTGGTCTTCTGTGAGGTGCCAGTGGAAGCGGTTGATCTTGTACAGGGCTAAAAGGTCGATGTAGTGCTTGATGAACTCTGGGGGGAAGAAGTGTCTGGCAACGTCTAGGTGCACACCGCGATATGTAAAGCGTGGGGCATCGTCGATCTCAAGCACTGGCAGGCCAAACGAAGAAACATCTGCAGTGGTGACTGCATCCGGTGGCATGAGTTGGCTTAGTGTCTGGAGACCGTAAAAGAGGCCAGCGTGATCAGAGGCGTTGAGAGTAATTCCCTCGGTAGTCACGCTCAGTCTATAGCTTTCAGCAGCGCCCTGGCCGTCGATGCCGACTTTAATTGCGCTGTCACTGTCTCTCGATTCCGAGAGCGCCAGTGCTCCACTCTTACGGTAGGGTGCTGCCCAGATATCAAAGACTTCCTGCGTTTTGGGGTCGTTTGGATCTGTAAGGTAGACACCAGCATCTGAATTGAGGTCTAAGGAACCGATCCCCATGATGACACTGCGAGGCATAGGTACGATCGAGTGGTCCTCTGGTATATCACAACCGCATAGGCTGGCTACTAGTCCCATTAGTATCACTCGATGTGACCTTTCTAGGGAATCCTTTGTCATCGGATTGGCCTAGTTAGAACTCGAGTCTGTGTGAACTGGCGGTGGCCCTCTTTCGACTTGTGAAATCCGAAACCGCTTTCTCTGGCGCCGACCCATGGTGTCCCAGGTACTCCACCTGGAGAGCGATTCACTCCGATCATACCAGCGGTTAAGCGTCGTGCAACCGATTCTGTCCGGTCTTCATCTCCACCGAACACGACAGCGCCGAGACCGAAACGCGTGTTGTTCGCTCTAGCGACGGCTTCGTCTACTGAGGCGACACGCGTGACGCATGCTACGGGACCGAATGTCTCTACGGTACCGATCTCCATCTGCTCTGTTACTCCGGTAATTACTGCAGGCGTCACGAAGTTTTTGTGGGTTCCATCTCCTCCCGTTAGAACGGTTGCTCCGGCCATTACCGCGTCATCTATTTGGGTCAGCACGTGTTCACGCTGCTGAGCGTTGACCATGGGGCCGATATCCGATCCCTCGAGTCCGTCGCCTACCTTTAGCGCAGAAGCAAGCTGAGTGAGTGCTGATTCGAATTCGTCTGCTATCGAGTCCATTACAAAGATGCGCTCGGTGGAAATGCATACTTGCCCACAGTTTCGGAATGAGTTGAGGGCAGCGAACTTTGCGGCACTTTCGACGTCCGCGTCCTCTAGAACTATCATCGGATCCTTCCCGCCTAGTTCTAGCACGACCCTTTTTAGGGTGCCGCTCGCCTCTCTCATTATATGCTTACCTACCTCACGTGAGCCGGTGAAGGCAATCATGTCCACGTCTGAGTGCACTAGCGCTTTGCCTTGGTCGTCGGCACCATGCACTACGATGAGGACGTCTTTGGGGAGCACCTCGTTTAAGACGTCAGCATAAGCTTGACCACAAAGGGGAGTTTCTTCTGACGGTTTAAGTACGACCGTGTTACCAGCCATTAAGGAAGGGAGCACCATCCAGTTCGGCATGGACATGGGAAAGTTCCACGGTGTGATTGCTCCTACTACTCCTAGGGGGTCGTGGTAAATCGTCGAGCGGTTCCCGCCGTGTTCTAAGATGTCAGGCTGGAGTGCATCGACTATTTCTGTGATCTCTTCTTCTAATCGTGCCCCGAGGCCGTGCGCCTCCGCTCTTGACTCTTTAAGAGGCTTTCCCTGTTCTTGAGTCATGAGTCTGGCATGTGTTTGCTCTCGCTCGGAGAAGATGGCTGCTACTTGTCCGAGGAGGTCTGCTCGCCCCCGAAGACCTAGTGCGCTCCAGCCTAGTTGTGCGTCACGAGCTCGGTCGACCGAGTCTTGGATCTTATCGGTGTGAGTGACTACAACTTCGCCCAGGACGTCTCCTGTAGCGGGATTTAGAGAGGAAAGGACGTTCATGGCCGAGAAAGCCTCATGCAGAGGGGGTTGGGAGTTCACTATTGCCCGGAAGATGACCGACGGTCGAACATGAGGGCAAGTTTAGCCTGGACGGTTGACCGATATGGATGCATCGTGACGGCCAATGATTCTTTGGAGGGTCTCTCTATGCGCTTCGGCTTAACACGCGCCTGCGCCTGCATGGCAATGGCAGGATTTTTCGGTGTATCGCAACTCGCGGCTCAGTCCTACGATCTGCTGATCCGGGGAGGCAGGGTTCTCGATGGCACAGGAAACCCCGAGGTCGTAGCTGACATCGCCATTCGAGATGGTGTGATTGTTGCGGTGGGGAACCTTGAAAGTGCGAGTGCCGGACGCACTATCGATGCGAACGGGATGCATGTCACGCCGGGCTTTATAGACATGCACTCGCATGCCGACCGAACACTTTATTCGGGAGATGCGAAAGATCGGGCTGCAGCGAATCTCGTCGCGCAAGGGATCACAACGATTGTAGTGGGTCCGGATGGTCGTAACCCCGTGTGGCCGATCTCGGCCGAGATCGCCGGATACGAGAGTCTCGGTGTGGGACTGAACATTGTGCCCATGGTTGGTCATGGAACGGTTCGAGGGGAGGTTATGGGAGATGACTACGAGCGGCATGCGACGCATGAAGAGATAGAATTGATGAAAGCTCTAGTCCGCACGGGTATGGAAGAGGGAGCCTGGGGACTTGGGGCTGGTCCGGAATATCGTCCGGGACGGTTTTCGACCACGGAGGAGATCATTGCGCTCGCGAGGGTTGTCTCCGATTACGATGGCTTCTACTACGCACACCAGCGAAGTCAGTCACCCCTTCCTCTATGGCTTACTCCGAGCATTGTCGACGAGTACACCCCGCCACCAACATGGCCTGAGGGGTGGAGACTGACAGCTACGGATGGGATGCATGAGACGATTCGGATAGGGCGGGAGGCTGGGATTCGGGTCGTGGGAACTCACATCAAGGCAAAAGGCCCTAGGACATGGGGCCAATCTGCTATTGATGTCATGGCCATTGATCGAGCAAGGGCCGAGGGTGTTCAAGTCTACCTGGATCAGTATCCCTACGAGACCTTCGGAGGTGGATCAGTTGAAGTGATTCCGCGTTGGTACTATGCGCCCATCGGGACTGATCGTAGCGGAGGACTCGATGCGCCTGACTGGGGCAGAGAAGGGCTCCTGGTTAACTGGAATGAGAATCTTAGGGGCCACCTAAAGGACCCGGTTCTTAGCATTGAGCTTGTTACAGATGTCGAGTACATCCTCGATCTGCAGGGAGGGGCGGATCGACACATCATCGTCATCTCTCCTCGTGACGAGTCGTTGGTCGGAAGGACGCTCGGAGATCTTGCTCGAGAAAATGGATTGAGCGCGGTGGAGCAGGTCATCCAACTAGCGCTTGATCTGGGGACGGCCACGCTTCGTTCGGGAGTCCGTTTCCGGGGCTTGGCTGGCTCCGCTGAGGATGTCGAGCGCTATATGAGGCAGGATTACACGGCAACGTCGACTGACGGAGGGGTCGTGGCGCATGCTCGCCCTGGACAGCATCCGCGTTACTATGGCACGTATCCTCATAAGATTGCTACCTATGTGCGTGATAAGGGCACCATCACACTCCCCTTCTTTGTTCGCTCCTCAACGGGTCTGCCAGCTCAGATCGTGGGACTTAGGGACCGTGGCTATGTCCGGGAGGGCCAATTGGCCGACCTAGTTATCTTTGACTACGAGGAGGTCCAAGATCATGCTACAATCACCAACCCAGGAGGCGGAAACGACGGGATCGAATACGTCTTCGTGAATGGGGAAGCCGTGGTGGACCGCGGTTTGGTTACAGGAGCGCTACCCGGGATGGTGCTGCGAAGAGGTGGCGTTGAGGAATGAGTGATTGACGGGGCTGACGAGGCTATTGCGGTGACTTCAAAGCTCGAGCGTGCCATCGGATCTAGAACCCTGTCCCAGTGCCGAGGTAGCGGACGATAGCTACATAGAGTCCCCCTGCGATCGCAGCTATCGCTGCGATCTTGATCAACTTCTTGAGGATGCCATAGATCATCATGGCCGCAACGATCAGGATCGGTACTAGATAGATCGGGTTGGCTACGAGGAACTGCATCACATTCTGCATTTAGCTCTTTGTCACTCTCTCAAGGGATTTCTATCCGGACATCTCCAGATCTTCCTTGAATGAAGCGCCGCTACGGCGTGGTGTCCACGGTCTCGAGGAGGTATTTCGTTCGGCACTGCAAGGCCAACGAGCGTGTCAGGGTCGTGCTAATTTGAGTGGTCGCCATGCAACCTTAGGGGACCGATTGACTTGCGCCTAGGCGCATGAAGCCCGATTTCGAGTGGCTGTAGCACAGTTTAGCAAATGCATTGGTCACAAATAACGGGAGTTCGTAACCGATCGTGAGCACCGTAAACACCACTACGCCCTCGGGCCGAACCTTTTTCGGACACCCCAGGGGGCTGTCGACGCTCTTCTTCACGGAGATGTGGGAGCGTTTCTCGTACTACGGGATGCGCGCTCTGCTCACACTCTTCATGACGACTGCTACTATTGAGTCGAACCCGGGCATGGGCTTCGACGTCGCGACGGCCGGAGCGATATACGGGATGTATACCGCACTGGTATACATTACCGCTCTGCCTGGTGGCTGGATCGCTGACAACCTTTGGGGCCAGCGCAAAGCCATATGGGTCGGTGGATGGATCATCGCCATAGGACATTTCACGATGGCCATCCCGACTGACTTCAGCTTCTTCTTGGGCTTGGTCTTTGTTATTTGCGGCACTGGCCTGTTAAAGCCGAATGTTTCAACCATCGTCGGTGACTTGTATCCAGACGGTGGGGCCCGGCGTGACGCGGGCTTTTCAGTGTTCTATATGGGAATCAATCTCGGCGCATTTTTTGGCCCCCTGATCACCGGCTGGCTCGGTGAAGGGTATCATTGGCACTGGGGTTTTGGGGCCGCTGGCGTTGGCATGGTCTTAGGACTGATCCAATTCCGTCTAGGCCAGAGACACCTAGGTGATGCTGGACATCTGCGCACCGAAAAGTCACCAGATGAAATTGCGGCTCTTTCGAAAAAGTTTTTTGGTGCTTTTTCTGTTTCGGTAGCTACCGTTGCGGTCTTTGCTTTTCTTGTGTCCAGCGGAGCGATTCCGCTCACAGTCACGCAGATCGCAGCCGGGCTCGGGTACGCGGTACTGCTTCTCGTCGCTCTATATTTTATCTATCTGTGGACAGCCGGAGGACATACCGCCGAAGAGAACAAGCGGATGGCAGTCATCTTATGGCTGTTCCTTATGATTGCGGTGTTCTGGTCAGGCTTCGAACAAGCCGGAACCTCTTTGAACCTTTTTGCTCGAGATCTGACGGATCGGACGGTCTTCGGCATTGAAATCCCAGCGTCGACCCTACAGTCGGTCAATGCGGGATTCATAATTCTATTGGCGCCACTTTTTGGGGTCCTCTGGGTCTGGCTGGACTCCCGGCAGGTGAATCCGTCGATTCCGGTTAAGGCCGGGCTCGGCTTATTTGGTTTGGCTGCGGGCTTCTTTGTACTGGCTTGGGGAGCGGCAAATGCGACGCCAGACAATCCTGTGTCGCCGTCTTGGCTGGTTGTGACCTACTTCCTGCATACAGTAGGTGAACTGTGCATATCCCCGATCGGTCTCTCTGCGATCACAAAGCTTTCGCCGGCACGTCGTGTTGGGCAGATGATGGGGATCTGGTTTGTGGGTGCAGCACTCGGAAACCTTTTCGCAGGACTGGTCGCAGGCCAGCTCGAAAACATGCCACCGGCGGATCTGTTCCAGACGGTTGCAATGATCATTGGGGGTGTGGGAATCGTTGGAATGCTTGCAAGTCAGCGGGTCAAAAAAATGATGGGATCGTGCGACTAAAGAGCCGCTTCAGAGTGAGAGACGGATCGTTGATGCCTGACTGGATTGGGTGCCTGTGTGGCGAGACGTTGGGATTCATGAGTCTGGTTTTGACTTATGAAGCCCGGGCGTTGACGCTTGGCCCACGGCAGTTTGCGAAGGCAGTTAAGCAGGGGTCGGTCCTATGACAGTTGCGTTTGTAATTGGCGGCACACTGTTCGGGTCTGCCCTTCTGTGGGTCTCCTGCGGAAGGCTGGAAGAAGCCACTGATAGGCTTGCCCGGTACCACGGTATCCCTGATGCGGTGAAGGGATCGGTTTTGCTTGCTGTTGCGTCTAGTATGCCAGAACTAGTGACAGCGCTTTTGGCATCTTCGGTTCATCAGGATTTCGAGCTTGGCCTCGCCGCCATCATTGGTTCGGCGATCTTTAACATCCTCGTGATCCCAGCTTGTGCAGTGTACGCCAGAGGTGGGCCACTAGGGGCGAATAGGGCTCTGGTTTACCGAGAGGCACAGTTCTATCTCATTTCGGTTTTTGTACTCATGGTCACTCTGAGCCTGTCGGTAATTTACGGTGGGCTGGGGACGCAGGAGTTGTCAGGCGGAAGTGAGATCTACTCAGGAGAGTTCTCAAGGTCCCTGGCTGTATTTCCACTGCTTCTTTATGGGCTTTACCTCTATATCCAACTTCAAGAGGTAAGGCGAACCCCTGACGAAAATCGTCTCCGTGATGGGATCAATGCGACCAAAGAAGGGGGCATCCTTCTTGTTTGTATCGGTCTTATACTGGTGGGTGTTGAAGTCTTGCTGCGCGTGGCGATCACCCTCGGTGAAATGCTGGAGACTCCTACCTTCCTCTGGGGCATGACCATAGTAGCTGCTGCTACCTCAGTGCCGGATACCTTTGTCAGTGTCCGTGCTTCTGTTCTAGGTCGTGACGAATCAAGCCTGTCTAACGTTTTTGGAAGCAACGTCTTCGACCTGCTGGTGGCGGTTCCGCTCGGAGTAATAGTGGCGGGGTCCATTGTCGTGAACTTCACTCAGATCGTTCCGATGATGATGTTCCTTATTCTGGCGACCGTCGTGATGCTTGTTTTCATGCTGAGAAACATGGAGATCACCATTAGAGAATCTCACATCATGATACTTCTCTATGTGGCTTTTGGGGTCTGGATGACACTGGAGGCTTTTGGCTTCACCAGAGTGCTTGGGGTTCGCTAGCTCTAACGAGTCTCAGCCCGGCCATCAGTGTTTCTTTCACGGGGGATTGTGGTGCGGCAGAAAGTCTTGCAAAACCCAGTCTTCTAGCTCAGGGGAAGCGACTTGGGACCTTGATTTCTAAGCCCCATGGATCTGATCGACTAACTGGTACTAAGGGGTCCACAGAGACCCACCCAGCCGAGAGCTTCTTCGTGAGAATCCCCGCTGCTGTGGCACCTACGATTCCAAAGAAGAACAGCCCCCTGCGTTGATCTGAAACTCTTTGTTCTACATCCTGCTGTGCTGTTCTCTCCTCAATCTCCTCAGCTGTCAGCCCTTGGAAGTCGGTGCAGAATGATGTTCCGGTGACTTCTCTGCATCCACCGACTTTCCCGAAGCCGAGGCTCGGACCGATCGTGTAGCCGAGCGCCCCAAAAACAGCTCCACCGAGCAGGCCTCCCCCGATCAAACGAAGAGTCTGATTGCTCTTTACTTCACGCCGCTCGACCGACACCTGACTCAGATCGATCGTACGCCGGATGATCGGCGCGGGGTCACAGATGGGTGCATCTCCGATCATCTCACCTGCTCGACAACGGGGCTGACCACGAGCCATCAGGGTCGCAAGATTACCTTCTACCGAGATTATCCGTCCCACGAACTCCTGACGTTGTGACGCGC